>ERZ887849.372-NODE-372-length-48843-cov-11.812761_pt1 | contig 48843 bp, 47 predicted proteins | sample MGYA00521267_ERZ887849 | MGnify/ENA primary metagenome ERZ887849 (study PRJEB32303, sample SAMEA104408601) | aquatic metagenome | biome: Brackish water; feature: Pelagic; material: water | place: Baltic Sea | collected 2014-06-06T16:11:00 | depth 2,863 m ... | reverse complement strand
GGTTTTCAAATGTCCTTTGCCGCCGTCATGGCGCTGATTGCCTATTATGAATACTGGCAAAGTCGCAATCAGGTTTTCCGCCACTATGAGGGGTTTGCGGTGCACCAACGCCTTTGGCGTTATTTGCGTATCGGGCTTTGGGGCTTGTTTTCAACCAGCCTGATTGCCGGCAGCGTGACGGGCTATATTGCGGCCTATCATTTTGGGCAAATGGCCGGTTTCGGATTGGTGACCAATATGCTGGCGATGCCGATTTTCTCGCTTTTGGTGATGCCTATGGCAGCGCTCTCTCTGGCGCTTTTGCCGTTTGGCCTACATGGTTTCAGTCTGGCGATTATGGGCTGGGGCTTGGCCCAAATTATCGCTATTGCCCAATGGGTTGCCACCACCACTCAAGCCGTTTGGTATGTCGCGCCGACCCCGCCTTGGGCTTTCCTTTGCGCCATAGTCGGATTGATTTTGTGGGCGCTGGGCGGTCGTCTTGGGCGGCGGCTGGCATTCGTATCAATTTGTCTGGCGCTGATGATGTTGGGGCGCAGCGAAAAGCCGGTGTTGGCCATTGTTCAATCGGGTGATGGCATTTTGGTGCAGGACAGCGAACATGGGCTGCGCGTCATTCGCCAGCGCGGCAATCCTTATCAGCTGCAATTGCTGCGCGACTATTGGCGCCCCACGACAGCGCCAGCACCAGCTTGCGACAGAGCGCTATGTCCTCATCAGCTGGCTGATGGGCGGCGTTTGGCATTGGTGATTTATCGCCATGCGTTAACCCAAGCCTGCAATGATTTCGATATTGTCGTGGCGCCACGGGTGAGTGCGCAATATCCGTGCCAAGCTCTGTTGTTGGATAAGGCGGCCCTGTCAGCCAAGCCAAATGTGGAGATTTACCCGAACGCCAAACAAATCGTCACCTCCAATCAGGCGCGGCTTTGGCACGCTAAGGCGCAGCAAGACGAGGAAGGCGGAGTGAGACGCAGTAAGGTGGATTAATATTTGCGGATAAGCCCGACCAAACGACCCTGAACGCGCACTTGATCGGAGCGGAACAGGCGGGTTTCGTAGGCCGAATTAGCCGATTCCAGCGCAATCATATCGCCTTTTCGGCGCAGGCGTTTGAGTGTCGCTTCGTGACCTTCGACCAAAGCCACAACAATTTCGCCATTCTCAGCCGATGGGGTGGTTTGAATAACCGCCGTGTCACCGTCTAAAATACCGGCTTCAATCATCGAGTCACCATGCACTTCCAAGGCGTAATGTTCGCCTGAGCGCATCATTTCCATGGGAATAGAGATTTGGTTGACCTCTTCTTGCAAGGCCTCAATCGGTGTCCCCGCCGCAATCCGTCCCATCACAGAAATCGATACGCTGCGGTCATCATTGGCGGCAAAAGGAGGGGCTGTGGCGCGCGATGGGGCCGACAGGCTTGATTTCATATTGTCTGGAAGTTTCACCACGTCGAGTGCACGGGCGCGATGCGGCAAGCGGCGAATAAAGCCGCGCTCTTCAAGCGCTGTAATAAGACGGTGAATGCCAGACTTTGACTTGAGATTAAGCGCTTCCTTCATTTCATCGAAACTCGGAGACACGCCGGATTCTTTTAACCGTTCGTTGATGAACATCAAAAGTTCACTTTGTTTCTTTGTGAGCACGGCTTAATCCCCCAGATATATAACGAAAAATAGAACGAATCACTAACTTCTATGTTCTACTTTTATTCGCTTTTGGGGGCAAGTTCTTTAAAACGATTCGATTAGATTTTTTGTCGCTTCAGTTACATTATCTTGTCGCATTAAACTTTCGCCTACCAAAAATGCTGGAATTCCGTCATTCATCAGTCCTTGCACATCATCGGAGGTGGCGATGCCGCTTTCACTCACTAGCAAAATATTTTCTGGCACGCGGCGCATAAGTTGACGTGTGGTCTCAAGACTGGTCTCAAAACTGCGCAAATTGCGATTATTAATGCCAATAAGCTGCGGCGATAAAGCCAGAGCGCGGTCTAACTCCGCGTCATCATGCACTTCGAAAAGCGCATCCATGGATAACTCGCTGGCGGCGGCATAAAGGTCTTGCGCTTGTCTGTCGCTGACGGCGGCCATGATAATCAAAATCGCATCAGCCCCCCAAGCGCGCGCTTCGTCGACCTGATAGACGTCATACATAAAATCTTTGCGCAAGGCGGGCAGGGAACAAGCTTGGCGCGCGTGCCTGAGATAATCTGGCGCCCCTTGAAATGAAGGCGTATCGGTCAGCACGGACAGGCAACTGGCACCTCCGGCTTCATAGGCTTGGGCCAAAATCGCCGGATCAAAGTCGGCACGAATAAGACCTTTTGATGGGCTGGCTTTTTTAATCTCAGCGATCAGCGCCGGGCGTTTGTCAGCCTGCGCTTTGCGCAATGCCGCCAGAAACCCGCGTGTCGGATTGTCATTGTGCGCCGCCTCGGCTTCAGCACGCAGCTGCGCCGCCGGACGTTGCGCTTTGGCGGCGGCGATTTCTTCCAGCTTATAAGCCGTGATATGCGCCAGAATGTCTTTTTGTGGCTGCATTATGAGGCCAAACGCTGGCTTGTTTTGACCAGCTCTGCGAGGGTTTTTTTGGCGCCACCATCGTCAATTGCCAAGGCCGCCATCTCGACACCATCGGCTAAATTTGGCGCCTTATTGGTGATGCATAGCGCCGCCGCCGCATTGAGCAACACAATATCGCGATAGGCGCTTTTTTCGCCATCCAGCAAAGCGGTCAGCGCTTCAGCGTTTTCGGCGGGCGTGCCACCGACTAAATCTTCCGGCGCGGCGCGGCTCAGCCCTGCCTCTTCTGGCGTGATTTCAAACACCCGCACTTCGTCTTTGCGTAATTCAGCCACGGTGCTTTTGCCGGTGGTCGTCAACTCGTCGAGACCATCGCTGCCATGCACCACCCAGGCGCGTTCGGAGCCGAGTTTTTTCAACACATGGGCCAGAGGTTCGACCCAGCGTTTGTCATAAACGCCGAGCAATTGCCGCCTAGCACCTGCCGGATTAGACAGCGGCCCTAGCAAGTTAAATATTGTGCGAAAGCCCAGCTCTTGTCGGGTGGGGCCAACATGGCGCATGGCCGCATGATGATTGGGGGCAAAAAGAAAGCCAATGCCGACCTCCTGAATACAGGTTTCCAACGCATCTGGCGACAAATCAAGGCGCACGCCGAGGGCTTCGAGAACTTCCGATGAGCCAGATTTTGAGCTGAGCGCACGATTGCCATGTTTGGCGACATGGGCGCCACATGCTGCCGCCACCAAGGCCACAGCAGTTGAAATATTATAAGTGCCGCTGCCGTCACCGCCAGTGCCGCAGGTATCCACGGCGTCGGTTGGGGCTTTCACATGCAGGGCGTTCTTGCGCATCACTTGCGCACCGGCGGTGATTTCTTCAATGGTCTCGCCGCGCTGTTGCAGGGCCATCAAAAACCCGCCAATTTGGCCGCTACTCGCTCCACCATTCAGAATTATGTCAAACGCTTGGCTCGCTTCAGATGAAGACAAACTGTTACCCTGCGCCAGTTTCTGCAAAATTGGTTTCAACGCATCCATTATTGCCTCTATGTCGTTAGCACCAAATGCCGGTCTTCAGGCACTTGGGCGACGTCCAAATTGGTTGTTTTCAAAAAATTGCTTAGTAACTGATGGCCTTTTTGCGAGGCAATGCTTTCGGGGTGAAATTGCACGCCATAGACTGGCCGTTGTTTGTGCTTGATGGCCATAATCACCCCATCATCCGTGCGCGCCGTCACCTCTAGGCAGTCGGCTAGGCTGGTTTCCTCAACAATCAATGAATGATAGCGGGTCACAGTTAACGGGCTGGGCAGGCCGTCGAACAAATCATCGCCCTGATGGCTGATCTCGCTGAGTTTGCCATGCATAATTTCTGGCGCCCGAATAATCGTTGAACCATAGGCTTGGGCGATTGACTGGTGGCCAAGGCAGACGCCCAAAATTGGCAAATCTTCTGGTGCTTGGCGGATCAGCTCAAGGCAAATGCCAGCGCGGTCTGGGTCGCACGGGCCGGGTGAAATAATCAGTCCGGACGGCGCATCGGCCAGCACCTCTTCGACGCTGGCCTTGTCATTACGAATGACTTTGCACGGCGCGCCCAAATCCCCGAGAAATTGCACGAGGTTGAAGGTGAAGCTGTCATAATTATCAATCAAGGTCAGCATGTGGTCAGCGGTTCTTTCTCTCGCGTGCCAGTTCTAGCGATACTTCGGCGGCGCGGAACAGGGCGGCGGCTTTATTCACAGTCTCATCATATTCATATTGTGGCGTGCTGTCATACACAACACCGCCACCGGCTTGCACATATAACTTGCCGTCTTTGATTAGCGCCGTGCGCAAGGCAATACAGGTGTCCATATCGCCATTGGCGGAAAAATAGCCGACGCAACCAGCATAAACGCCGCGCCGCTCTGGCTCCAACTCGTCAATAATCTCCATCGCCCGAATTTTCGGCGCCCCCGACACAGTGCCCGCCGGAAAGCCAGCGCTCAGGGCGTCAATCTCATCGCACTCAGGCAATAGCTTGCCCGTGACATCGGAAACAATGTGAATCAGGTGCGAGGTTTTCTGCAGCCCGAAAGCTGTGTTGACTTTCACACTGCCGATTTCAGACACGTGCCCGACATCATTGCGGCCCAAATCAAGCAGCATCAAATGTTCGGCCCGTTCTTTTTCATCGCTGAGCAAGTCGGCGCCAATGGCTTCATCTTCAGCCGCATTGCTGCCGCGCAATCGTGTGCCGGCAATCGGGCGAATATTGACTTGCCGATTTTTAACCCCGACAAGCACTTCCGGACTGGAGCCAACAATTGAGAAATCGCGCATATTCAAAAAGAATAAATATGGCGATGGATTAACCCGCCGCAGCGCCCGATATAAATCAAAAGCTGGTAAATCATAATCAATATGAAACCGCTGGCTGACCACCACCTGAAAAATATCGCCGGCTTCAATATAGGCTTTCGAGCGCGTCACCATATCGAAATAGGCTTCTTGGCTCATATTAGACTGTGGCGGGGCGAAGGCATTGGGCACATTTATCTCGCGCGCGCCAATCGGTTCATACAGGCAATCAGTGGCGCTTTGCAGACGTTCCTGCGCCGCGTCATGGGCTTGCTGGGCAGACATGTCAGCATCATGGCGCACTGGCGTGACCAAACGAATGGTGTCGGTGACGCTGTCGAAAACGGCAATCACGGTTGGTCGCATGAACAGGCAATCAGGCACCCCAAGCACGTCCGGATTATTGTTCGGCAAATCTTCCATATGGCGCACCATATCATAGGCCATATAGCCAAAAACCCCGGCCGACATCGGCGCCAAACCCTCTGGAATCTCCAGCCGCGATTCTTTCAGCACCAGTCGCAAAGCGTCCAGCGGGGCATGTTCCATCGGTTGGTAATTGTCGAGATCAGCGCTGGCGTTGCGATTGATTTCCGGTTGGCCATCACGAATGCGAAACAGCAAATCCGGAGACAGACCAATCATTGAATAGCGGCCGCGAATGTCGCCATCTTCCACGGACTCCAGCAAAAACGAATAGGGCTGGTCTTGCGATAATTTCAAATAGGCGGCGACCGGTGTTTCCAAATCGGCAATCAGTTCCGACCAGACAAGTTGAGGGGTTCCCGCGAGATAGGTTTTTTCAAATTCCGAAAAGGCACCCGAGTCAGATGTCATCGCGCCGCCAATTGGTTGAGGGCTTGTTGCACGGCGCTATCGTAAACCTCTACGCCATAAGTGGTGCGCAAGCTCATAATGAATTGGTTAACCAAATCGGCGCGATATTTGCGCAGCTCACCGCCGTAAATCAAATCCTTGGCTTCGCCATCTTTCAGCTCAGCGTCAATAACGTCGACCGCCTGCATGACCAATAATTCGCTACCAAAGCCGACCGGCGCCCAGGCAAATTTATTTTTCTCGACGGCGAATAGTCTTTCGACCGCTTGCTCGGAGAACGTATCATTGCTGACCTGACGGGTCATTGGCTCCGAGGTCAACGTGCGGCGGGGGAAGTCTTTGGCAAGCGTGTCAAAAGCAACACCGCTATTGCCTTGCGACACTAAATGCGCCGCCATGGCTTCCAATAATTTCGCTTGCTCGGCCACTTTCCATTGTGCGATGGCGTCTTGACGCACGGCGGTTAATGGTTGCACTTGGCTCGGCTGAATATCATTCACTTGCGCCCAAACAAAGCTGCCGTCTGGTGCTTCAAACATGGCAATATCTTCGCCAGTCACAGCCCCATAAAGGCTTTCGAGCAGGCTAGGGTAGCGTTGCAAAATTTCCGACGACTTGCCGTCTTCCAATGTGCCGTCACGGGTGAATTTCTCAACGCTCACCACTGGCAAATCAAAGCGCTGGCCAATTTCCTGTAAGCTCACGCCGGCTGCGCGATTGTCCTCGACGGTTTCAGAAAATGCCAGCATGTCTTCCAACGCCCGATCCAGCGCAATCGCCTGACGCAAATTATCGGCCACGTCCTCAAAGCTCTGCACCACTTCCGGCTTAATATCGCGCACGCGCAACACCACGGCGCCCAATGGACCTTCAATGACATTGCTAATCTCGCCTTTTTCCATGGCGAAAGCTTTTTCGCTCAATTCGGCTGAAATAATATCGCTGGTTTTGACCCATCCCAAATCGGTATTGTCAAAATCTTGTCCGGCAGCCCTGACGATGTCAACAAACGGCTTGTTTTGCGCAATCAGCGCGCTGACCTTGGCAATCTCGACATCATCGGCCAACACCAGCTGGTCAATGGCGCGTTCTTCGGCTTGGGTGAACAGGTCAATAGACTGCTCATATTCGGCCCGCAATTCTTCATCTGAAAAACTCATATTCTCCGAGAAACGTTCCGCCGTCAGCACCAGCAAATCAGCCGAGCGGCGTTCGGCTTCGGTGAAGCGCAATTTGGCTTGCTCGTAGAAGCTTTCCAGCTCTTCCTCGGTTGGCTCACCAACATCGTCAATCGACTCGAGGGTGAGGATAAGATATTTGGCCACGCGGCGTTCGAGGAAATGGCTGAATAATTTTTCACTCATCATCGCCGGCATAATGGCGCGCTCATAGGAAGCGTTCGACATTTGCGCACGAATATTAAAATCGCGTTGGTCTTTCACATATAGTTTTTCGCTCAGACCATTGCGTTGCAAAACAGCGCGGAAAGTTGGTTCGTCAAATTTTCCATTTGGCCCGGCGAAATTTGGGTCGGCGATAATCTCTGCCGCCAGCGCTTCATCAGATTGCCCCAGACCGAGGTCAACGGCGGAAGCGCGCAAGGCGGCCGAACCAATCATATTGCGCAAAACGTCGCGATCCAATCCAAGGCTACGGGTTTGGTCGGGGCTAACTGACGTGCCGAATTGCTGCTCTATCGCTTGCAATTGCTGCAGATAGCGTAATTGAAACTCAACCCGTTCAATCTCTTCATCGCCGACTTTGGCCAGCACATTATTTGAGAAACCGGTGAATGTGTCAGCAATTCCCCATAGGCCAAAGGCAACCACCAGAAGGGCGATGAGGAGGATGCCAACGAAACCGTTGACGGACTTACGCATAATGTCGAGCATGAGATTTTCTTTCAGCTATCATGGTTATCTGCTGGTTCCAGCCAGCCGTTGCCGCGCATCATAGTCAACCTAAGCGTTGTCGGCAAGCGGGTGACATGCAACTTATAACACTGTATGTAAAAGTCCGAAAACAAATGCAAATAGGAAAACCCATGCCCGCTCAAAAAACCCCTAAATCGCCGCGCCCGCTGATTGCTGGCAATTGGAAAATGAATGGCACGCCAGCCGATTTGAAACAAATTCGGGCGTTGATTACCAAATTATCCGGCAAGACACGTTATGAGTGCGACACCATGATTTGCCCGCCAGCGACATTATTGGCGCCAATGGCAGATTTGCGCGCCCGCATGAAAGCCCGCACGCGACTGGCTTTGGGTGGGCAGGATTGTCATCCTCATGCGTCTGGCGCTCATACCGGTGACATCAGCGCCGAGATGCTGAAACAGGCCAAGGCCAGCGCCGTCATTATTGGTCATTCCGAGCGCCGCAGCGATCATGGTGAAACTGACAAACTCGTTAAAGCCAAAGTCGAAGCGGCGCATAAGGCTGGATTGACCGCCATTATGTGCGTCGGCGAGTCGCTGAAAGAGAGAAAGTCTGGCGACACATTAAAGGTTGTTGGCAAGCAATTGCGGGGTTCATTGCCCGATGGTTGCACCAGCGCCAATACGGTGATTGCCTATGAACCGGTTTGGGCCATTGGCAGCGGACTGACTCCGACCGCTGAGCAAGTGGCGCAAGTGCATTTGGCCTTACGAAAAGCGCTGGTGCGTCGGTTCGGCGAACAGGGCGCGGCTATGCGTATTCTCTATGGCGGTTCGGTGAAGCCGAGCAATGCGCAAGAGCTCATGGCAGTGCCGCATGTCAATGGCGCTTTGGTCGGTGGGGCAAGCCTTAAAGCCGGTGATTTTTTGGGCATTTTGGCGGCCTATCAACAATAGATTGTAAAACACTGGTCAAATGCCGACTTATGGTCTAAAACACCGGAAATTTTAGGAGCTTGCTATGACCACCATTCTTCTGGTGATCCACTTGATTATCGCTATAGCGATGATTGTTTTGATTTTGCTGCAACGATCCGAAGGCGGGGCCTTGGGGATCGGTGGCGGCGGCAATGGGATGATGTCCAGCCGTGGCCTCGGCAATGCGCTGACCCGTTCGACCGGTATTCTGGCCGGCGTTTTCTTTCTGACCAGCATTGGGCTTACGGTTTTATCGACCGTTGATAAAAACACCTCCGTGCTTGATTCGGTTATTGAGTCGGATGGTCAGAATCAAATCCTTGCGCCAGCCCCGATTTTGCCGGATTTGGATTTGCCAAGCCCTGAGTAAAACTCAGTTTTTTAACTTATCTGCGGATAAAAATTTCCCCAGCGTTTTTCGACTCGCCCGAATCGAATCTATCGCGTAGGTTTCAATCCCATGGCGCGATATATATTCATTACTGGCGGTGTGGTTTCTTCACTCGGAAAAGGTTTGGCTTCGGCCGCTTTGGGCGCATTATTGCAGGCCCGTGGCTATCGGGTGCGACTGCGTAAACTTGACCCTTATTTGAACGTTGATCCGGGCACCATGTCGCCTTACCAGCATGGTGAGGTTTATGTGACCGACGATGGCGCCGAGACAGATTTGGATCTTGGCCATTATGAACGCTTTACCGGCGTGCCGGCCAGTCGCGGCGATAATGTCACCACAGGTCAAATTTATCGCGATATTCTCGCCAAAGAACGGCGCGGCGATTATCTCGGCGGCACGGTTCAGGTGATTCCCCATGTCACCGATGCGATTAAGAATTTTGTCTTGTCCGATGTCGATGACGTTGATTTTGTTCTGTGCGAAATCGGCGGCACTGTCGGTGACATTGAAGGTCTGCCGTTTTTTGAAGCCATTCGCCAATTGCGCAATGATTTGCCTCGCGGCAATTCGGTGTTTGTGCATTTGACGCTGCTGCCATACATTCCCGCCGCCGGCGAAATGAAAACCAAACCGACACAGCACTCGGTGAAAGAATTGCGGTCGATTGGTATCCAGCCGGACATTTTAATGTGCCGCTGCGACCGACCGATTCCGGAAAGCGAAAAGCGCAAGATTGCGCTGTTCTGTAATGTGCGCGAGTCGGCAGTGATTGAAGCGCGCGATGTCGATACGATTTATGCCGTGCCACATTGTTACAATGCCGAAGGGCTGGATACGGAAGTTTTGTCAGCCTTTGGCATCACCGATGCGCCAGAGCCGGATATGGAAATGTGGGATGACGTTGTCAGCAGTGTGCGCGACCCTGAAGGCGAAGTGACGATTGCCATTGTTGGTAAATATACAGAGCTGAAAGAAGCCTATAAATCGCTTATTGAATCGCTACAACATGGCGGCATTTCCAATAATGTGAGGGTCAATCTGGAATGGATGGACGCGCAGATTTTTGAAAAAGAAGACGCCGCCGCCTATCTTGAAAAAGTCAATGGCATTCTGGTGCCCGGCGGCTTCGGCGAGCGCGGTTCGGAAGGCAAAATCGCCGCCGCCAATTTCGCCCGCACACGCAAAGTGCCGTATTTCGGCATTTGTTTTGGCATGCAAATGGCAGTGCTGGAAGCGGCTCGCAATATGGCCGGTATTCGCGACGCCACCTCATCTGAATTTGGTCTGTCGGGTACGCCTGTGGTGGGCTTGATGACCGAATGGGTCGATGGCGAAATGCTAGAAAAGCGCGGCGTCAGCTCGGATTTGGGCGGCACCATGCGCTTGGGCGCTTTTGAAGCCTATTTGAAACAGGGCAGTCGGGCCGAGGATATTTACGGCACGCGGGTGATTTCTGAACGCCACCGTCACCGGTATGAGGTGAATATGGATTACCGCGCGCAATTAGAGGCCAAAGGCTTGATTTTCTCAGGCGTATCGCCCGATGGCGTTTTGCCCGAAATTGTCGAAATTCCCGATCACCCGTGGTATATAGGCGTACAATTCCATCCGGAATTAAAGTCGCGTCCCTTCGCGCCACACCCGTTATTCGCGTCCTTTATCGAAGCGGCGCTCACTCAAAGTCGCTTGGTTTAGGCCGGCGGGCAAGGATAGAAGATGAGCCTTTTGAGCCTCAAAAATTACGACATAAAAATTGGCGACGGCGCCCCATTGGTGGTCATGGCCGGTCTCAATGTTCTGGAAGATGAAGGGCTGGCGATGGAAGTCTGCGCCGAACTAAAGTCCATCTGCGCTGATTTGCAATTGCCGTATATTTTCAAAGCCAGTTTTGACAAAGCCAATCGCTCTTCCATCAAAAGCTATCGCGGCCCGGGCCAAGACGCGGGCTTGCCAATTTTGGCGGCCGTCAAAGCCGCTCATAATGTGCCCGTGGTGACCGATATTCACACGCCTGAGCAGGCCGCGCCAGTGGCGGAAATCGCCGATGTTGTTCAATTGCCAGCGTTTTTGGTGCGGCAAACCGATCTCGTAGTCGCGGCGGCGCAAGCTGTGGCCGCGCAGGGCGGCTGGCTCCATGCCAAGAAGGCGCAATTTTTAGCGCCATGGGATTGCGCCAATATTATTTCCAAAGCCCGTGAAGCAGCGCCTGACGTGCAAGTGATTTTGTGCGATCGCGGCTCAAGCTTTGGCTATAATAATCTGGTCGTCGACATGCTCGGCATTCCGGAAATGAAAAAACTCGGCGTGCCGGTTACCATGGATGCCACGCACGCGGTACAATTGCCTGGCGCCGACCCGCGCACAGCAGGTGCCAGCACGGGCGGTCGCCGCGATGGCGTAAGCGTGTTGGCGAAAGCGGCAATTGCGGCCGGAGCCAATGGTGTCTTTCTTGAGTTTCACCCGCGACCTGATGAGGCTTTGTGCGATGCGCCGAGCTGTCTGCCATTGGATGGCGCCCGCGATTTATTGACAACGCTGAAAGCCATTCACCTCGCAGTTAATTGAGCTGTAACTGACTTAGCGGCCGCGATAGGGCGGCACACCTTGGTCGGGAATGAAAAGCCCAACCGGTGGTTCGCTGGTCTGCCAGAACACATCAATCGGAATACCGCCACGCGGATACCAATAGCCACCAATGCGCAACCATGTCGGCTGCATACAGGCAATCAAACGTTTGGCCACCAGCAAAGTGCAATCTTCGTGAAAAGCACCGTGGTTACGAAAACTTGACATGAATAATTTGAAACTTTTGCTCTCAACCAAAAACTGATCAGGCACATAGTCAATCACAATATGGGCGAAATCTGGCTGTCCGGTGACCGGACAAATTGATGTGAACTCGGGCACCGCAAAGCGCGCCACATATTGTGTGTCAGCGTGTGGGTTTGGCACCCGCTCCAGCACCGCTTCATCGGGCGAAGCGGGCAGCTTGCTCTGTTGCCCAAGCATAGTGGCGCCAGTTGTGTCGCTGCCTTTAGTGGCCATGTTGACTCCCCTGATAAAGACATGAATGGCCGAGACTGTCGCGGAACACTTCAACCGCGCATAGCTGCGGCAAATCTTGTTGCAACTCTCCCCACAGCCATAAGCAGATATTTTCCAGCGTCGGCTTTTCCAAGCCCTTAATGTCATTGAGCATGGCGTGGTCAAGTTGTCCGCGCGCCGCGTCCAGCAGGATGCCGACCCGTTCGAGGTCGACAATTTGACCATTGGCGTCGGGCAGGCCTTCCACCGTTATCCGCGCGCGAAAGCTATGGCCGTGCACGCGCGTGTTCGGATGCCCTTGCGGATAATGGTCAAGGGTGTGGGCGGCATCAAAGTTAAATTCACGCGATAGTTTCATGCAGCGGTTTATGCCCGATTAGCATGGCATGGTCAATCACGGGCTAATCAATGCCGATAATTTTATGGGTTTGCAGGCTCAGCCGCCATTGCGGGTTTTGTAGGCAATAGCTGATGGCGGCCTGCACATTATGCCAACTGCTTTCGGCTTCGCCAGTGTCCATTGGCTGCAAGAAAAAATGCTCAAAATCGAGGTCAGCAAAATCATCGGGTGAGAGCGTGTCTTGCGGATAGACAAATTTTAATTCGTGGCCACGTGTTTGTTTCAGTGGTGCTTGCGGCTTGGGGCTTACGCAGATCCAATCGACCGCTTCGGGCACCTCAAGCGTGCCATTGGTTTCCACTGCTGTTTCAAAACCGCGCACCGCCAAAATGTCCAATAAGTCGGCGTCCAATTGCAAACACGGCTCGCCGCCGGTGAACACAATATACGCATCGGCGCCGACAACCTCTTCTGGCCACAGCGCCTGCAGGGCGTCGGCCAAGGCTTCGGCATTGGCAAATTTGCCGCCATTTTGGCCATCCGTGCCGACAAAATCAGTGTCGCAGAATTGGCATTGGGCGGTGGCTCGATCGCGCTCAAGTCCAGACCATAAATTGCATCCGGAAAAGCGGCAGAAAACTGCCGGGCGGCCCGCTTGCGCGCCTTCTCCTTGCAGGGTGAGAAACATTTCTTTGACAGCATAGCTCATGCGTTTTTCCATTTTTCAAAACCCGCTTGGCGCAAGTCGCAAGCTGGGCAATCGCCACACCCATAGCCCCAGTCATGGCGCTGGCTGCGGTCGCCACGATAGCAGCTATGGCTTTCTTCAATAATCAGCTCAACCAGAGCCGCGCCGCCAAGATGCTCGGCCAGCGCCCATGTCGCCGCCTTATCAATAGACATCAGCGGCGTTTCAATGGTGATTTGGCTCTGCATACCTTTTTCAAGGGCCAGTTGCAGCGCGTCCAGCGTATCGCGGCGACAATCAGGGTAGCCGGAAAAATCGGTCTCGCACATACCGCCGATCAAAACATGCAGACCGCGTCGATAGGCCAAAGCTGCGCCATAGGTCAGAAATAGTAAATTGCGGCCGGGCACAAAGGTCGAGGGCAGATCATTGTCGAGCATGGTGATTTCGCCATCGCCAATCAGCGCGGTGCCGCCAATCTCGGCTAGGGCAGGCAGCGATAGCGTGTGGTCATCGGCCAATTTGTCCGCCCAATCTGGTTTCAGCGTCACCATTTTCCGGCGCAAATTTTCTCGACAGCTCAGTTCAACCTTGTGCGTTTGCCCATAGTCAAAACCGAGGGTTTCAACGCGCTGATAATGGGTCAGCGCATGGGCCAAGCACACGGCGGAATCTTGTCCGCCGGAAAACAATACTAATGCTGTTTGTTGCGCGCTCATCTTTTGTGTCACTTTACTTACTTCCAATGAGCTGCAATTGACCCAACTCCTGCCGCTTCGTCAAGCTGCATCTACTTATATTTGCAAGGGGGCAGGAAAAGGGTTAAGACAGGCAAACAATTGGCAACAGTTATGAGGCAGTTATGACCGGCATTTTAGACATTATTGGGCGCGAAATTTTAGACAGTCGGGGCAACCCAACGGTTGAGGTCGACGTGGTTCTGGAAGATGGCAGTTTTGGCCGTGCCGCCGTGCCATCTGGCGCTTCAACCGGTGCGTATGAAGCCGTCGAATTGCGCGATGGCGACCCTGACCGCTATTTCGGCAAAGGTGTTTTGAAAGCTGTCGATGCCGTCAATGGCGAGATTTATTCAGCCCTTGGTGGCATGGATGCGACCGAACAAGTGCACATTGATAAAACCCTGATCGCCCTTGATGGCACGGCAAATAAGGCGCGTTTGGGCGCCAATGCGATGCTCGGCGTCTCTCTGGCGGTTGCCAAAGCCGCCGCTGAATCGCAAATGACGCCTTTATGGCGCTATGTTGGCGGTGCCAATGCAAGGGTTATGCCCGTGCCCATGATGAATATCGTCAATGGCGGGGCGCATGCTGACAACCCGATTGATGTGCAGGAATTCATGATTATGCCGCTGGCCGCCCATAGTCTCAGCGAAGCGGTGCAAATGGGCGCCGAAGTATTCCACACGCTGAAAGGTCTGTTGAAAGCGGATGGTTTGGCCACAGGGGTTGGCGATGAGGGTGGTTTTGCCCCGAATCTGGCGTCAACCGATGCTGCTTTGGGCTATGTCATGAAAGCCATTGAGAAAGCTGGTTATAAGCCGGGTGAGGATATTTATCTGGCGCTTGATGCGGCAGCCACTGAGTTTTGCGACAATGGCGTGTACCATTTGGCGGGCGAGGGCAAGAAACTCGACGCTGGCGAAATGGCGGCTTATTGGGCTGATTTATGTGGCCGTTTTCCAATCATCTCAATTGAAGATGGCATGGATGAAAATGACTGGGATGGCTGGAAAGCCCTGACCGATGCGATTGGCAACAAAGTGCAATTGGTTGGCGATGATTTATTCGTCACCAATCCGGCGCGTTTGGCCGATGGCATTAAACAGGGCGTGGCCAATTCAATTCTGGTCAAGGTCAATCAAATTGGCACGCTGACGGAAACGCTGGAAGCGGTCGAAATGGCGCACAAAGCGTCTTACACCGCCGTCATGTCGCATCGCTCAGGCGAAACCGAAGATGCGACCATTGCCGATCTGGCGGTGGCCACCAATTGCGGTCAAATCAAAACTGGTTCTCTGGCCCGTTCTGATCGGTTGGCAAAATATAATCAACTTTTGCGAATCGAAGAATCACTCGGTGAACACGCTATTTATTTAGGTAAATCAATACTTAAGTAGGTTTTCTTCGATTCATAATTGATTTTCGCTTGACCCAACGAATCAAATCGTGATTCGTTACCGCATGATTCGTTTTATGACATCTCGGCCCTCAAGCCGCACCATTGGCAAGCCGCCAGTGCGTTTGCGCCAGTTTTTACCAACCTTGGCTATGGTGCTGGTGATGGTCGGGTTGACCTATCAATCCCTTCAGGGCAATCGTGGGGTGAGTGGCTGGCAAGACTTGCAGCGCCAACGAGCCGCCAAACAACATGAATTAACCGGCCTGCAGCAGGCCAATGACGATTTGCATCAGCAAATAGCGCGTCTCAACGGCGACACGCTGGATCATGATTTCCTCGATGAACGGGCTCGCAAAGTGCTCGGCCTCGTCGGCCCCAATGAAGTGGTTGTGTTTAATCAACACCTTCGCCGCAACTGAGCCTAAATCCTCTATATTTTCCGAGCTAATCAGCGTATATATTCTGCATGACTGTCGTGATTGATAACACTTCGGGCGCGCGTGTTCGCCATCCTGAAAAGCAAAAAAATGCTGACACGCCGCTGTTGCGTAAGCCGAGCTGGATAAGGGCAAAAGCCCCCGGCTCGCCGGTTTATGCCGAAACCAAGGCGATTGTGAAAGAAAATGGTCTGGTCACCGTGTGCGAAGAGGCAGCCTGTCCAAACATTGGCGAGTGCTGGTCTCAGCGCCACGCCACGTTCATGATTATGGGTGAGATTTGCACCCGCGCGTGCGCCTTTTGCAATGTCGCCACCGGCGTGCCGCAAGCGCTGGATGTCAATGAGCCGCATCATGTGGCCGATGCGGTGGCTAAATTGGGTTTACGCCATGTCGTCATCACCTCAGTGGATCGTGATGACTTGGCCGACGGCGGGGCGCAGCATTTCGCCGATACAATTTTCGCCATTCGCGATAAATCACCGACCACGACGATTGAAATTCTCACGCCGGATTTTCTGCGCAAAGATGGTGCGCTTGAGATTGTCGTGGCCGCGCGTCCCGATGTTTTTAACCATAATCTGGAAACCGTGCCGCGCTTGTATTTATCAATTCGTCCCGGCGCGCGTTATTTTCATTCCTTGAGCTTATTGCAGCGCGTCAAACAGCTCGACCCGACGATTTTTACCAAATCCGGTATTATGGTCGGGCTTGGCGAGGCGCGTGATGAGGTCATGCAAGTGATGGATGACATGCGCTCTGCCGATATTGATTTCATCACCATTGGACAATATTTGCAGCCGACCCGCAAACACGCCGCCATTGACCGTTTCGTGACACCGGAAGAGTTTGACGGCTTTGCAACACTGGCCCGCTCAAAAGGCTTTATGATGGTCTCCGCGACGCCGCTTACGCGCTCATCGCACCATGCCGATGATGATTTTGAAAAGCTGAAAGCTGCGCGGGCAGCCAAAAAAGCCTAATCTCGTGCAGACCATTAAACTCACGCGTCAAAGCCCGTTCACCGCACAGCAAATGTACGACATGGTGATTGATGTCGACCACTATCACGCCTTTGTGCCGCATTGCACCGCATCGCGGGTGCGTGAGCGGCGCGACGACGGCTCCATGCTGGCCGATTTGGTGATTGCCTATAAGTTTTTGCGCGAAACCTATCGCAGTGAGATCGTGCTCGATCAAGCGCCTTTGCGGGTCACGGTAAATCAGGATCGCGGGCCGTTTCGGCATTTGTTCAATCAATGGCAGTTCATCGATACCGATAGCGGCAGTGATGTAATATTCGAATTGCAATTTGAGTTTGCCGTGCCGCTCTTGCGCAAAATAATTGCGCCCATGATGACCCGCGTGGTTGAGCGTTTTATCGAAGCCTTTGAAGCGCGCGCGCTGGCGCTTTATGGGGATGAGCGCGACCCGCGTTAAGCCAGCCGCCCCAACATCATATCCATCGCCGCATTGACCGTGGCAAGCCGGACTTGTGTACGGCCAATATCACCAAACTGATGGCACATATGCGTTACGCCATCGGCTGTCGCCGTCGCCATATGTACCGTGCCGGCCGGTTTTTCGGCCGAACCGCCACCTGGGCCAGCAATGCCAGACACCGCCACCGTCAAATGCGCCGTCGTCATATCGAAAGTATTTTGCGCCATGGCCCGCACCACTTGTTCACTCACCGCGCCATGCTGTTGCAGCAGTTCGGCTGGCACATTTAGCACTTCGCGTTTGGCACGATTTGAATAGGTGATGAAACTGCGCCCAATCACCACTGATGAGCCGGGGATTTCAGTCAAGAGGGCGGCAATCAAGCCGCCGGTGCACGATTCCGCCGTGGCCACTCGCATATGGCGCTCACCGCAGGTTTTCAGCAGGCGCTCGGCCTTTTCAATCAGCATGGCATCAAACATTATTATCTCCCTTAAAGCCAACCATAGGCTTGCGCCAACAGCAGCACAAGCGCCGCCCCGCCGCCAGCTAAAATATCATCAAACATCACCCCATGTGCGCCTTTTAGATTGGCATCGGCCCAGCTGATCGGAAACGGCTTGGCGATGTCTAACAGGCGGAACAAAACAAACGCGACGGTCACTCCGGCCAGCGTCAGCGGCGCCGCGCTCATCGCCAGAAACAAGCCCGCCACCTCATCAATGACAATCGGTGAGGGGTCTGGGTCTTGGCTATTGGCCAGCCATAGGCGGCAGGCGGCATAGCCCAACGCATAGGTGACAAGGCAGGCGACAAGCAGGCCGAGCGCGCCAAAATAATGGCCAATCAAAAGCGCCGGCAGCACTGCCGCTAAAGATCCCCATGTGCCCGAAGCCGGGCGCAATAAACCGCTACCAAAGAAACTGCCGATCAACACCGCAGGATGAAAAAACCCCAAATGGGCGGGCAGGGGGTGCAGTTTAATCATCGGCATGGCTCGCCGGCGGCATCATTAGCGTCACGCTGGCTTGGGCGGCAATGCCCTCACCGCGACCGGTAAAGCCCAATCCCTCTGTTGTCGTGGCTTTCACCGAAATACAACCGAGTGGCAGGCCGACAATGGCTGCAATTGAGGCGCGCATGGCGTCGCGGTGCGGGCCAATTTTCGGCTCTTGGCAAATAATCGTGACATCCATATGGCTGATTTGTCCGTGGTGCTGGTGCGCTAGCGCCACGGCATGGCGCAGAAAATCGGCCGAGGGGCGGCCTTTATTGGCTTTTTGCGTATCGGGAAAATGGTCGCCAATATCGCCCATAGCCAAAGCCCCCAAAAGCGCATCGGTCAGCGCATGCAGCGCCACATCGGCATCAGAATGGCCAATCAGCGCGCGATTATGGGCAATCTCAACGCCACATAGCGTAATCCGCTCAGCACTGCCGACCGTGTCGAGCTTGTGCACGTCAAACCCCGTGCCAGTGCGTGGCCATAATGCGGCGCGCTGTGGGGGGAGAAAGTCCTCTTCATGGGTCAGCTTAATATTGGCCGCATCACCGGCCACCAGCGCCAAACTCAGTCCGGCCATTTCCGCCACGGCCGCGTCATCGGTCAGATTGGCCGGTGCTTTCAAATGGGCCGCCAAAATCGCCTCATAATGGAAAGCCTGCGGGGTTTGCGCTTGCCATAAGCCATCGCGCGAGACGGTTTCCACAATCGCGCCATTGTCCACACGTTTCAGCGTATTGGTCACCGCCAGCGCCGGAATGGCGCCGGCCGCAGAGCCGAGACCAGCCAGGCAGCGCGAGATCAGGGGCGCCGAAACATAGGGGCGGGCGCCGTCGTGAATGACCACTTGTTTGGGCTTTGCGGCCCCCAAAGCGGTCAGTCCGGCAAGCACGGATTCCTGCCGGCTTTCGCCACCATAGGAAATCATAATATCGTTGTAGTTCATATGTTTAATACACTCATCATAAAGTTCTACATCATCTTTATGAATGACCACGCAAATGGTGCCAATCTGCTTATGGCGGGCGAAAGCGTCAAGGCTGGCGCGCAATACCATACGGCCATGCGGGTCGCCGGGTAGCGGGCGATATTGCTTCGGCAAGCCGTCGCCCGCCCGTTGGCCGCGCCCACCCGCAAGAACAATGGCGGCAGTGGCGACACCAGCCATATTGCTGTCAGTTATGGCAGAGGCCACAGATGAATCCGTTGTTTTCATGGCGATAAGTTAGCCTGATGTTAAAAGAAAGGCGATATTTTTCTTAAAATGGCTTGCCCTGTGTACACTTTGCCTGCATTTTAGGCACTCATTTTGTTCTTGGGGTTTTGCACAAATAATGACCAACGCCTTATCAGCCCTCGCGCCCGCATCAGATGCTGCGCCGTCGATATTCTTGGCGCCAATGTCGGGGGTGACCGATCACGCGTTTCGCCGCAGTGTGGCGGCGGTCAGCGGGGCTTATGTGGTTTCGGAAATGGTCGCCAGCGAGGAATTGGCGCGGCAACGCAAAGATGTCGTGGTGAGGGCTGAGGGCAAGGGCTTGCAACCGTTTATCATGCAATTGGCCGGTCGGGATCCGGCTTGGATGCGCGAAGGCGCGCGACTGGCCTGTGAGGCGGGCGCCGATGTCGTGGATATTAACATGGGCTGTCCGTCGCGACAGGTTACCGGCGGCTTGTCGGGGTCGGCGCTGATGCGCGATGAGGATTTGGCGCGGCAAATTATTGAGGCGACCTGCGAGGGTAGTCGCAAGCCGGTGACTTTGAAAATGCGGTTGGGCTGGGATCACCACTCCCTTAATGCGCCGCAATTGGCGCAGATAGCCGAGCAAACGGGGGTGGCGATGATTACCATTCATGGCCGCACGCGCTGCCAGTTTTATAAAGGGCAGGCCGATTGGGCCGCCGTGCGCCGCGTCGTCGAGGCGGTATCCATTCCGGTGGTGGTCAATGGCGACATTGTTGATGGCGCGTCGGCGCAAGCCGCTTTAACCGCATCCACCGCCCGCCATGTCATGGTTGGACGGGCCGCCATTGGGCAACCTTGGTTGCTCGGTCAAATTGGTAGCTTTCTGAAAAATGGTGTTTGGCCAGCGGCGCCGGATGCAGCGCAACAAGCCGAGATTTTCGTCGAATGGTATCGCGCTTGCTTGGCGCTTTATGGCGAAAAATTGGGGGTGCGTATTGGCCGCAAACATATTGCGGGCTTTATCGAGGCGCATCTTGGGGCCGAAAGCGGGCGGGAGGTGCGGGCGCAAATTTGCCGGCTTAGCGATCCGCTACAGGTCGAAGCGGCTATGCAGGCGCTTTATCGGCGCGACAAATCCAGTGAGGTTGCGGCATGAATACCTCCAGCCATGAAAAACTCGTGCTTGATGCGATACCCCAGCCGGTGCTGTCGGTCGGCAAAAATGGCCGCATCAGCTATGCCAATTTTGCGGCGCAGGAGTTTTTTGGCTCCAGCTTGAATATGTTGAAGAAATTATCCTTTGCCCAAGTGGCGCCATTTGGCAGTCCGGTGGTTGGTTTGGTCGAAAAATGCCTGACCGAGGGCATTAGTTTCAACGAATATGGTCTTGATTTGGCCGGCCCCACCATGGGCAATGACCGCATGGTCGATATGCATGTGACGCCTTTGCGTTTGGCCGATGGCGAGCAGGCTTTGGTGGTCATTCAAATGCGCTCGATCGCCCATCACATTGACCGGCAATTGACCCATCGGGGGGCGGCGCGTTCCGTCAGTGCTATGTCGGCGATGTTGGCGCATGAAATTAAAAACCCACTATCGGGCATTAAGGGGGCGGCGCAATTATTGGAAGCCGATGTCAGCGACGAGAATATCGAGCTTACCCAATTGATTTGCAGTGAGACCGACCGGATTGCTGGACTGGTTGATGAATTTGAGCAATTCACCGAAACCCACGCCGATTTGGAAAGCTCGGTCAATGTCCATGCTGTGCTTGAAAATGTGCGCTTGCTGGCGCGCAGTGGCTTTGGCAAACATGTGAAATTCATTGAAGCCTATGACCCATCCTTGCCGCCGGTTTTGGGCAATAAGGACTTGCTAACGCAAGTGTTTTTGAATTTGGTTAAAAATGCCGCTGAAGCTGTCGACGGCAAGAAGGGCGAGGTGCGTTTGACCTCGGCCTATCGCCCAGGTGTGCGCTTATCGGTGCCAGGGCGGGCAAGGCCGGTCAGCCTGCCGCTGGAATTTTGCATTATTGATAATGGCAATGGGGTGCCGGAAGATATCAAGCCGCATTTATTCGATCCCTTTGTGACCACCAAATCAGGTGGCTCTGGCTTGGGACTGGCTTTGGTTGCCAAAATTATTGGCGACCATGGCGGCACCATTGAGTGCGAAAGCCAGCCGGGCCGAACTGTATTTTGCGTACGCCTGCCGGTCGCAACCGACGCCATTCAAACAGGAGACGCCAATGAGTAAAGGCACAGTTCTGGTCGCCGATGACGACAAAGCCATTCGCACAGTTTTAACGCAAGCCTTGGGGCGCGCTGGATTTGATGTTCGCGCCGCCAGCACTGCCGCCTCTCTCTGGCAATGGGTCAGCAATGGCGAAGGCGATGTCATTGTGACCGATGTGATGATGCCAGACCAAAACGCCTTTGATTTGATTCCACGGATTAAAAAATTGCGGCCTGATTTACCGATTATTGTTGTCAGCGCCAAAAACACGCTGGCAACCGCTATTACAGCGGCAGAAAAGGGCGCTTTTGACTATCTCCCCAAACCCTTCGATCTGGCTGAGTTAACCGGTCTGGTGCAACGCGCCATTGATTTGCCGGCGCAAGGGGCCAGCACTTCTCAGCCTGCCGCTGACGACGACGCCTTGCCACTGGTTGGTGGTTCGCCGGCCATGCAGGATATTTATCGGTCGGTCGCGCGGCTGACGCAAAATGATTTATCGGTGTTGATCACCGGCGACAGCGGCACCGGCAAAGAGCTGGTGGCCCGCGCCCTGCATGATTATGGCCGCCGCAAACGGGGCGAATTTGTCGCTTTGAACATGGCGGCGATTCCGCGCGAATTGATTGAAAGCGAATTATTCGGCCATGAAAAAGGCGCTTTCACCGGCGCCAATCAGCGCATGGAAGGGCGTTTTGCCCAAGCCGAGGGGGGAACCTTGTTTCTCGATGAAATCGGCGATATGCCGATGGAAACGCAAACCCGCTTATTGCGGGTTTTGCAGGAGGGCGAATATACGACGATTGGCGGGCGCCGCGCGATTAAGACGGATGCGCGTATTATCGCCGCTACCCATCAGGATTTACGCCAGTTAATCCGTCAGGGCCTATTTCGCGAAGATTTGTATTTCCGCCTCAATGTGGTGCCTTTGCGCTTGCCACCTTTGCGCGAGCGGCGTGAGGATATTGCCGATTTGGTGCGTCATTTCATGGCTCTGGGTGGGCGCGATGGGTTGGCCACGAAAACCTATGACAGCGACGCCATGGAGGCGATGCGCGCTTATTCTTGGCCTGGCAATGTGCGCGAGTTGGAAAATCTCGTGCGCCGCATTTCGGCGCTTTATGCCGAGGATGTAATTACCGGTGACATTGTGCGCATGGAGTTGAGCGATAATCAGGCGGAAAACACCGCCGCGCCCCATAGTGCCAGCGAGTCGGGCAGCTTGATTGACAGCCTGTATTACCATTTGAACAGTTATTTCGAAGGTCATGGCGATGACCTGCCGCCCAATGGCCTATATGAGCGCGTTCTGCGCGAGGTTGAAGTGCCCTTGATTGAACTAAGCTTGCAGGCAACGCGCGGCAATCAAATTAAAACCGCTGAGCTTTTGGGGCTGAACCGCAATACATTGCGCAAAAAAATCCGCGATCTCGAAATCGATGTGGTGCGCGGTAGCAAGAAATAAAATGCGGCTTGTCGCTGGTTTCATCTGTCGATAAGCTTACGGCTAGATTGATAGGGGAGAATCAAATGGGACAAGGTCCACTTAATGGCATTAAAATCGTTGAATTCGCAGGTATCGGGCCAGGGCCGTTTTGCGCCATGTTGCTGTCCGATATGGGGGCTGAAATTATCCGTATTGACCGCAAAGGCAGTCGCGGTGGCTCGGTCAACGATATTGGTTCACGTGGCCGCAAATCGGTTGCTCTGGATTTGAAGAAACCGGAAGGCATTGAAGCCTGTTTGAAATTAATTGAAAACGCTGATGTTGTGCAAGAGGGTTTCCGCCCGGGTGTGATGGAACGCCTTGGCTTGGGGCCATATGTATGTTTGGCGCGCAATCCGAAACTGGTTTATGGCCGGATGACCGGTTGGGGACAATATGGGCCGCTGGCCAATGCCGCTGGCCATGACATTAACTACATCGCCTTAACCGGCGCTTTAGCTGCCATTGGCCGCAAAGAAGCCCCCGTGCCACCGTTGAATTTGGTCGGCGACTTTGGCGGCGGCGCTTTATATCTGGCAATGGGCATTTGTGCGGCGCTGATTGAAGCTGCCAAATCGGGCAAGGGACAAGTCGTTGATTGCGCCATGACTGATGGCGCTACCTCTTTGATGAGCATGTTCTATGGCATGAAAGCCTCAGGCATTTGGAGCACCAATCGCAGCGATAATATGCTCGATGGGGCGGCGCATTTTTATGACGTTTACGAAACCGCAGATGGCAAATTTGTTTCCATTGGGTCAATTGAACCGCAGTTTTATGCGCTATTGCGCGAAAAAGCAGGGTTTGATGACAGCGCCTTTGATGCGCAAATGAATCGTAGCGCTTGGCCGGAGTTAAAACAAAAGGTGGCCGATGCCTTTAAGACAAAAAACCGCGATGAATGGGACGCCATCATGCTGGGCACCGACATTTGCTATGCACCGGTTCTTGATATGGATGAAGCCTATCATCACCCGCACAATCAGGCGCGCGAAACGCTGGTGGAAATCGACGGCGTGGTGCAACCCAATGTGGCACCGCGTTTCAGCCGAACGGAAAGCAAAATCCAAGGGCCGGCGCCGACCAATGGTCAGCATAATGATACCGCCCTCAATGAATGGGGCTTTTCAGATGATGAGGTCGCGGCGTTGAAAGCGGCTGACGCGATTTAGCGTTTAATTCTCGGCATTGAGCCACCAACTATCGACCCGCGCCCCATAGAGGGCGTGGGCGTCGGGGTGTTCGACATAATGCCAAGCGGCCACCCATTGCATGGGATTGTGAAACAGCGGCACGAAATGCCCACTGGTCATCAAAGCCCGATCAAGGGCGCGGGCAGTGGTGATAAAATCGTCGCTGGCGCGTGCTTTTGTTAGCGCCTCAATGGCATTGTCCAATCCAGCATCGCTTAGGCCGGCATAATTGCGGCTACCTTGCGAACTGGCCGCCTCGGAGCCCCAATAATACGCCTGTTCATTGCCCGGCGATAAAGAGGCGAAGTACTGATACACCATAATATCAAAGTCAAAGGTCTGGAGGCGGCGCTGATATTGGCTGGCGTCGAGCAGCCTCACCGATAAATCAATGCCAACTTGCGCCAGCATACGCCGCCACGCCAGCGCCAAGCGCTCATCCTCGCGGCGTTGCACAATGATTTCCAGACGCACGGCTTGGCCGTTAGGGGCATATAATTGGGCTCCTTGTAGCTGGTAGCCGGCGGCTTGCAATAAGTCCATCGCTTGGCCGCGCAACTGCCGGTCACGACCGGAACCGTCGCTTTGTGGCGCCAGATAGCCTTGCGCCAGCTTGGCTTTATCGATCGGGCTATCTTGCAATAGCGCCATTTCTTCGTCTGAGGCTGGCTGCCCTTGGGCGCTCAACGGCGTATTGCCAAAATAGCTATCGGTGCGCTGGTAAACGCCGCCATACAGCACTTTATTGACCCATTGAAAATCAAAAAGTAGGTCGAGTGCTTGTCGTAATTCAGGGCTTTGCAGGCGGTTGCGGCGGGTGTTCAAGACAAAGGCGCGCAAGCCCGATGGGGTGGCAAGCGGAATTGCCTGTTTTCGAACCCGCCCGTCTTTGGCTGCTGGAAATTGATAGCCCGACAGCCAGCGTTGCGGTTTGCGTTCGAACCAAATATCGACATTACCGGCCTTGAAAGCCTCAAAAGCGGTGTTTTCATCGCGGAAATAGTCCTCGACAATAAGCTGGAAATTGTGTCGTCCGACCATTAACGGCAAATCGTCGGCCCAATAATCCGCCTGTTTTTGAAACCGCACTTGCGCGCCGGGCGTGATTTCTTCAATCACATAGGGGCCGGAACCGATCGGCAATTGTAAGGAGGCAGCTTGAATATCGCGGCTTTCATAGATATGCCGAGGCAAAATCGGCATCAGCCCCAAAATCAGCGGTAATTCACGGTCTGGATTATTGGCATCAAAATTCAGGGTAATTGTGCGGTTGTCGGTAATCTCAAAACTTTCGACCTTGCCATAATAATAGCGATGATTGGGTCGCCCTTGGGTTTTTAGCAATTCGAGGGTGAAGGCGACATCAGCGGCGGTTACTGGCACACCGTCTGAAAACCGCGCTTGTGGCCGCAAACGAAAGGTGACGCTGGAACGGTCTTCAGCTGTGCTGACGCTTTCCGCCAAAAGCCCATAAAGGCTGAAGGCTTCATCATAATTGCGGTCGAGCAAGCTTTCGAAAACCCGTTCACGAATATTGCGCGCCGCATTGCCGCGAATGGAAAACGGGTTGAGGCTATCAAAACTGCCCAATTGCGCTTGCCGCAAGGTGCCGCCCTTCAAGGCCCGTGGGTCGGCGTGCTGATAATGAGTGAAATCCGCCGCCAGAGCCAGTTCACCATGCATGGCGAGCCCGTGCGTCGCTTGTTGCGCCGCCGCATTTTGGGTCACCGCAAATAAGCCAATAACTAAAGTCGAGAGTAAAAACCGCATGATTAATCGTCCCGTCGCGGCCAGAGTAAATGTCTGAACCAATGTATAAAAGAGTTATCTTTGTGATTTAAGTAATGTAAATAAGACATTGTTTTTTCATATTTTTCTACATCTTCAAACATCGTTTCTCGACGGTTAAGCGGGGTCGCCGCATCGAGTTTCTTAATCTCGCGGGCCGGATTTCCGGCGGCGATAACATTGGCCGGAATATCGCTGGTCACCACCGAACCGGCACCAATCACGCTATTGTCGCCAATCGTCACGCCCTTGCACACTTTCACCCCTTCACCGAGCCATACATTATCACCCAAAACAATCGGCGCCATTTGGCCGGGCGAGGCCACACGGTCATAAATACCGTGCCAATCGGCGTCGGAAATGTAAACCCGACTGGCGATCATCACATTATCGCCAATCTGCACATGCGCCGCCGACACAATCTGCAATCCTGGGGTCAGCAGGCAATAGCTGCCAATATCAATCCGGCCATGGCCGCCCGTGCCGTCGGGCCAAGTACACAATCGTGACATTTGCCCACGAGCCGTTGAGATATGCACGCGGTCGCCAAGATGAATATCTTTGCCATAGATTTCGAGCCCACGCGGGCCAATTACCTCTAAGCCACTGCCGACGCTGTCAAATTGCGGTTCAATACGGTAGCGCGTGTAAACCCTGCGGCAGAAATTAATCAACCGCCGAATGGCATAGGGTTTATGGTCACGCCTCACGGCCCGGTAACTCCTCGAGAGCCGCCACTTTGGCGGGCTTTTGGGTGTCTTCGGGCGGCATTTCGCGCCATTCGAACTTCTTATAATCAGGCCGTTTTTGTATGGTTGGCTTGATCACCTCAAAATACGGCGACAAATCGAAATCGCGCGGGGTAAATAGCGAATGGTGACGGATATGCATGACTTCGCGCTGATTTTCGCGGGTAATTTGCGGCAAAATAGGATAGCCAACCGTCTGAAAGGCGCGGGCAATTAGGGTCGAACAAATCGCTTGCGATGGTTCGCCGCTACCCAGCGCAATCATCCGCCGTTTCCAGCTTTCCGGTACCGGCGGTTGCGGCAGTAAAAACCGCGCTAAATCGATAACATTCTTAACGTCATAACTCATGCCCAGCGAGTCGATGATGAACTTCTGCACCGCCGCATTGTCCTCAGCGGTAATCAGCGATGGGCGGCAAATGCGGGTGTTATAGCCAAGATATTTGGTCATTGAGACGCTGATAACGCCATAGCTCAAATCCGCCTCGACCAGAGCGGCGGCATGGCCGTGCTCGTCCTTCAATCCGGCTTCGCGTCCGACATAAAAGGCGGCGTGTGACCATGTCGATTGGGTGAGATACTTAATCGCCGAAGACACCCGCTGATTGCCCTCGACCAGCAGCACATCGCCGGGCCGCATGTTTTTCTCAAGTTCGGCAAGCGGAATGAACTGATAGGACTGATAATTCATTATCGGCTTTTGGATATAGCGGATAATGAGCCCGGCAAAGAAACGCGATATGTGACGAAGCATGAACCTAATTTTCTAAAAAATTAATGCGTATTGTTAACACGCACGGAATAGCGCGTGCCGTCGAATTTTTCAAATATTTGATTAACCTCAGGGTGCCGAATGGGTTGTTCGCTGGTATCGCGCAAAAGATTTTGCTCCGATACATAAGCGATATATTCACTGTCATCGCTTTCGGCTAACAAATGGTAAAACGGCTGATCTTTCTTGGGGCGCACTTCGGCGGGGATGGACATCCACCATTCCTCTGTATTGTTAAACGTCGGGTCGACATCAAAAATGACCCCGCGAAAAGCAAAAACTCTGTGCTTAACGACTTCACCGATTTGGAATTTTGCTTCTCTTTCAATCATCTTGTTTCTTTTCTTGCCTTTGCTTTCGCGTTTTGTTTGGAGCTTGAACATACGCACATCAACCGATAGTGTCTCTCGCAACATAACATATTCAACAAAGGTAGTCACATGACACATTTTCCTGCACTGTTTAACCCCTTCACCCTTAATAAATTGGAAATTCCCAATCGTATTGTGATGGCGCCAATGACGCGCAGTTTTTCGCCAGATGGCATTCCCACCGAAGATGTGGCGGCCTATTATCGTAGCCGTGCCGAAGGCGGCACCGGCCTGATTATCACCGAAGGCACAACCATTAATCATGGCTCCGCCAGTGGCGACCCGAAAATTCCAAACTTTCACACGCAAGAGGCTTTGGCTGGTTGGCAGCGTGTGGTTGATGAAGTGCATGAGGGCGGTGGCCTGATTATGCCGCAAATCTGGCATATGGGTGCGATGCGCCCCGAAGGCACTGGCCCCTCGCCGGAAACCCGCACCGTGTCGCCGTCCGGATTGAAATATCCCGGTAAAGAAACCGGTGTGTCGCTGAGCAAGCAAGAAGTTGAAGATATTATCGACGCATATGTTAGCGCCGCCGTTTCAGCTAAAGAGCTCGGTTTTGACGGTGTGCAATTCCACGGCGCGCACGGCTATTTGATTGATCTGTTTTTCTGGGAAGGCACCAATGTGCGCGATGACGAATTCGGCGGTGATTTGCCTGAGCGTACGCGCTTTGCCAGCGAGATTATCGCCCGCACACGGGCCGAAGTTGGTGATGATTTCCCGCTTATTCTGCGTTTCTCACAATGGAAACAGCAAGACTTCGAACACAAAATGGCGACAGACCCAGACAAGCTGAAAGCCTTCCTTGAGCCGTTGCAAGCGGCAGGCGTTGACTGTTTCGATTGTTCAACACGGCGTTTCTGGGAGCCGGAATTTGAAGGCTCGGAACTGAACTTGGCCGGTTGGGTAAAAAAACTCACTGGCGTGCCAACTATCACCGTTGGTTCAGTGGGTCTCGATAGCGATTTCATCAACGCCTTTGTTGGCGAAGGGTCGGCTGCGGCACCGATTGATGGTCTGGTGCAACGTCTTGACGAGGGCGAGTTTGATTTGGTCGGTGTCGGTCGTGCGCTTTTGGCCAATCCTGATTGGGCCAATAAAGTGCGTGATGGTCACATTGCTGATCTCAAGGCCTACACAAAAGAAGATTTATCGCGCTTAACGTAAGCGCTAGCGTTCGATTTAACGGCAATAGGGGCGCGGCTCTTATTGCCGTTTAATTTGTTTCCGTCTCGGCCGATACCGAGGCGGGGCTGCCGGCCAGCCATAGGCATACGAAAGCCAGCAGGCTCACCAGCCCGACCAGAACAAACGCGTTTTGATAGCCGCCACCAAAGTCATAGACCAAACCAATGAGCAGCGGCCCCAGCGAAACGCCACCATTCATAATCAATTGATTAATGCTCAAAATGCGCGGAAACTCGCGCACACCAAAGGCCTTGCCAATCAGCAAGGGCTGCGACATCAAAATATTGCCGACGGTGACGCCAAACAGCACCGTCATCCCCGTGACCATCAAATAACCCTCGGCAAAAGCAATGCCAATCATCGCCAGCGCTTGCAGCAGATATAAAGTTAACACAAACGGGTAAATGTTCAGCCGATCTAGAAAGGCGCCGCAGACCAGCCGTCCAGTGAGCGAACAAAACGCCATGAGCGCCAAAGTGGCGGCGGCGGTAGCGGCGTCGGCGCGTTCCAATCCCCAATTAAAAATATGCGCAATCGTGCCGACCTGCGTCGCCATGGCAAAAACCGAAGCGATGGCGCTCAGAATAAAGAACCGCGTACGAATGGCTTGTTTGGCGCTCATGCCGATTTGCGAGGCCGGTATCTGGCCAGCTTCCAATTTGTCGCCGTCCGGTGTCAGCCCCATGTCATGCGGGTCGGGGCGCATCAGCATTAAAGACAATGGCACGATGAGCAAAATCAGTATTACCGGCACCGGCCCGCGCATGGCAGTGAGGCCGTAGTCAGACAATAAGCCGGCCAAAAGCGGCGTCAGCACAATACCGCCCAGCGATAGCCCCGATTGGGTCAGCGCCAAAGCCAGCGCCCGGCGACGGATGAACCAGCGGGCAACCAATGTTGTGGCGGGTACTAGCGCGGTCATTGCATAGCCAATGCCAATCAGCACATAACAGGCGTAAATCTCCCAAAGGCTGCTGACTTCAGGCAAAAGATAAAACGCCCCCAGCAGAACAAGCGCCCCGCTACACACCGTATAGCGCACGTCATAGCGCGAAATCATTTCGCCGACGGCAATGCCCATAAAGCCCGCCGTCAGCAGAAAAATCGTATTGGCTGTTGAGATTTGCGACACTGAAAAACTGGTCGATGAAACAATCGTCTCCAGCAAAACCGACATGGCATAAAACACCAAACCGGCGCCAATCATTAGACTGTAACCAATGGCGATTAAAACCGCCCATCCAAAAAACGGGCCGGTGCTGGTTTTGGACATAAGCGCTCTCCCAAGCTCAATGCAGAATAGGCTTGAATTGCCCTTCATAAGTCTCAAAATAGCGAGCAAATTGAGACTTGCAATCAAAAGGATGGTTATGAAACTTTTTACGTCAAAAATTGGCCCCAACCCGGAAGCGCTGAGAAAAATACTGGCGCTCAAAAAATTGGATATTGAGGTTGAAGAAATCGATATGATGGGCGGCCAAAACCGCAGTGAAGAATTTTTAAAAATCAATCCAGCCGGTCAATTGCCATGCCTGCAATTGGATGATGGCATGGTGATTGCCGAAGTCGCGGCGATCGCTGAATATATTGAAGAAATCAAGCCCGATCCAGTGCTTGGTGGCAATACCGCTGGCCAGCGGGCTGAAACCCGTATGCGTATGCGCCAGCTTGACTATTTGGTGCTGGCACCGATGATGGCGGGCTATCGCCATAGCGAAGGCAAGGGGTTTTTTGAAGGCCGCATGTTATTGCTCGATGACTATGGCGCGCCGTCAAAGCAGATAGCCGCCGAGGGGTTGAAATGGGTCAATAATCTATTGGCCGATAAACCCTATATATGCGGCGATCGGTTGACCTATGTCGACGTTGCCTTTTACTGTCTGGTTGGTTTTTTGGCCAAAGTAAGTTTGCCGATTGACCCATCTTTGACGCATCTCACGGCCTATTTTGAGCGTCTTTCGCAGCACGAGATTATCGGACAAAAATAATGATTCATGACATTCCTGAAAATGCCGGCACCTCCAGTGATTCGGCACTGAGCACTTTATTGCAACGCGAAGTGATTTCCATGGACAAGGAAACCGGCACATCGGTGGTCAGTTTCTGCATTCCCGACGTGTTTTTGAATATGCAAGGCGTGTTGCATGGCGGGGCTTATGCCACCATGCTCGACACCGCTTGCGGGGTGGCGATACGCGGTAAGCTTGATATGTCAGTCTATGGCGGCAGCTCGACGCTGGAATTAAAAACCAGTTTTCTGAAGGGCGGTGCGCCGGGCCATTATATCGCCAAAGGCTATGTCCGACGGATTGGTAAATCGATTGCTTTTGTCGAGGCAGATTTGTTTAATGATGCTGACGAGCTGGTGGGCCGTGCCAGCGCAACCTTCAAATTGCGCCTGCGTAAAAAGCCAGCCGAAATTAAAGATTAGGGGACATATGATGGCACGTAAAATTTTGCTTTTGGCTTTCAGCCTGGTGATTCTGGCGGCGGTTTACGCCACCGGATTGGTTCGCGACTGGTATGGACAGCCGCGTGGGCCGGGCGAAATCGTTGGCCGCGAGCGGGCGCCGATTTTGGTCTCCACCCGCGATGCTGAACAAGCCGCCATTCGCGCTGGCATGACGCAAAACATCGATCAAAATAAGCAAATCCTGTTTGGTGATTTGCATGTTCACACCACATATTCAACCGATGCGTTTCTCTGGTCGATGCCGATTTTTGGTGGCGAAGGTTCGCACCCGCTGGCCGATGCGTGTGATTACGCCCGCCATTGTTCGGCCATTGATTTTTGGGCCATTACCGACCATGCCGAAGCCTCGACGCCGGAGCGTTGGGAAAATACCAAGCAAAGCATTCGTGCCTGTAACGCGCTTTCTGGCGCCTCAAAAAGCCCGGATTTGGTCAGTTTCATCGGCTTTGAATGGACGCAAGTTGGCGCCCGTCCGGAGGAACATTACGGCCATAAAAATGTGATTTTCAAGGATTTAGAAGATAGCAAATTGGCCGCCCGTCCGATTGCCTCAGGCGGGGTGACGGTTACCGCCTTGCGCACCAATGGCAAAAGTCTGGTGCCGTTGGCTTTGCCGCTTTTAGACTTCAGCAATCGGCAGAACTATTTTGATATGCGCCGGTTTTTGGATGAAGCAGCGAATGTGCCGCTTTGCCCAAGCGATGTGCCAGCCAATGAATTATCCGATAGTTGTTTTGAGATTGCCGATAATCCCGGCGCGCTGGTTGCCAGTTTTGAGCAACAAGGGCTTGATCCGCTGATTATTCCGCACGGCACCGCATGGGGGTTCTACACGCCGACCGGTGTGACTTTTGACAAACATTTAAAAGCCAGCAATCGCCCGGAAAAATTCCCGTTGATTGAAGTTATGTCGGGACATGGCAATTCGGAAGAATATCGCGACTGGCGGTCTGTGACTTGGGATGAAGAAAAGCAAATCGGGGTTTGTCCAGCGCCGCAGGCAAATTATCTGCCGATGTGCTGGCAAGCCGGTGAGATTATCCGTAAGCGTTGCTTGGCCGATGGTGAAAGCACGCAAGAATGCGAAAGCCGTGCGATTTTGGCTCGTCATCATGCGGCCAATGGCAGTGTGGCCGCGCATTTAAGCGTGCCCGGCGTCAACATTGAAGATTGGTTGGATGCGGGCCAATGCCGCGATTGCTTCTTGCCGTCCTTCGGTTATCGCCCGGGCAATAGCGTTCAATACGCGCTGGCCATTCAAAACTTTGACGATCCGGACAATCCGTTGCGCATGAATATGGGCTTTATCGCCTCTAGTGATAACCACCGCGCGCGGCCCGGCACGGGTTATAAAAACGTCAAACGTCTGCTCAACACGGAAGAAGTGAGCTTGTCGTCCAGCTGGCGAGATCGACTGTTCCCGAAAACGGAAGTTCAGTCCTCGTCGCAAGAAATTGTGCCTGAAGTGGTGCAAAGAATGGGCTTTGGCGCCACCGAAATGGAGCGTCAGGCCAGTTTCTGGACAACTGGCGGTCTGGCGGCCGTGCATGCGGCAGGGCGGTCGCGTGAAGAAATTTATGACGCCATGGTGCGTCGTGAAACCTATGGCACCAGTGGCGCCCGCATTTTACTCTGGTTCAACACCAAAAGCGGCGACCCTATGGGTTCCACTGTCGAGGCCAAAAACTCACCTGAATTTGAGGTGAAAGCGGTCGGTGCGTTTAAGCAAAAAGACGGGTGTCCGGAAGATGCTGTGGCTGCTTTAGGGGAAGATCGGATTCAAAAACTATGCGCCAATGAATGTTTCAACCCGTCCAATGAGCGTTTGAAAATTACCCGTATCGAGATCATCCGCATTCGCCCGCAAAGCTATGAGGGGGAGGATGTCAACAAGCTGATTGAGGATAATTGGAAAGTGCATCAGTGCAAGGATGACGGCAATGGGTGTTCGTTCAGCTTTACCGATCCAGAATTTGCCGACAGCCAGCGGCCTGCCACTTATTACGCCCGTGCCATTCAGGAGCCGACGATGAAAATCAATGGCGACAATCTTGGCTGTACCTATGACGACAACGGCAATTGTATCAAGCTGAACATTTGTTACGGCGATGACCGGACCTCGGTCGACGATGACTGCAAGTCAGCCATTGAAGAACGCGCCTGGTCGTCACCGATTTATGTCAATTACCAAGCCAAATAGGAGCGACCATGTCTGACCCTTTAGATTTCACCAATAAGCGGGTTTTGGTGGTTGGCGGCTCCAGCGGCATTGGCAATGGTGTAGCGCGTGGCTTTGCCGCGCGCGGCGCGCAGGTGCATGTTTGGGGAACCCGCGCTGCCGCATCTGACTATGATGCAGCGGATGGCTCGGATCTCACGGGCTTAGGCTATAGCTGCGTTAATGTCGGCGATTATGACGCCATTCAAGCTGCCGCGCTTCCCTTTGATGGCCAGTTAGATGTGCTGGTTCTGTGTCAGGGCACGGTGGTTTATAAGGGCGGTGAGTTTGAAAAAGCTGGCTGGGATCAAGTGGTGTCGGTTAATCTCGATAGTTTGATGCATTGCAGCAATAAGTTCTATGACGCGTTAAAACAAAGCCAAGGCTCGATTATCACCGTCAGTTCCGTGTCCGGCTATCAGGCCAATATTGGCAATCCGGCCTATGGTGCGTCTAAAGCCGGCGCCGTCAGCCTCACCAAAACTCTGGGGCAGGCTTGGGCCCGCGATGGTATTCGGGTCAATGGCATTGCACCCGGCCTTGTCGACACCAAACTAACCAAAGTAACGACGGAAAACCCTAAACGCATGGCCGGTGCCTTGCGCGCCATCCCCTTGGGACGCATGGGTGAGCCGGATGATATGGCTGGCGCGGTATTGTTTCTGGCCTCGCCATTGGCCAAATATGTCGTTGGCCAAACATTGATTGTCGACGGCGGCCTTTCACTTTAGTTCGGGCGCTAAAATGCTGACGCTTTAGCTTTCGTCGTCTGAAGGATCAGTGATTTGTGGTTTCATTGACTTACGAGCATTGCCGCTGGTCACCCGTTTGCGCCACATGCGAAAACTTGATGGTTTCAGATTGGCGCGCATCAGCTTAATCACCTGCTTCTCGGCAATCCCTGTCTGCGCTTCGATTTGCGCAAAGGTCACCTCATCGCGCCACGCCAGCTCAATTATTTCATGTGTTTCAGTATCCATTACTCAGCAGCGAGTTTCACAGCGGGAGCAGCTTGCGCGCCGCGCACCAAACGGCCGGGGCGGGCACCGGTTGGCTTGCCATCGCGATAAATCACCTCACCGGCAACAATTGTCGCGACATAGCCGCTGGCGTGTTGCATCAGACGTCGCCCCTGTGCTGGCAGGTCAAAAGTCACATGAGGCGCGTGCAGGGTCAGATTGTCGTGGTCGATGATATTCACATCGGCGCGATAACCGGCCGCCAACACGCCTCGGTCATGCAGGCCAACCCAATGCGCGGTTGCCATTGTTTGTTTGTGAATGACAAATTCGAGCGGTAATTTTTCGCCACGCGTCCGGTCACGCGTCCAATGGGTGAGCAGCGTGGTTGGAAATGACCCGTCACAAATCATCCCGACATGAGCGCCACCATCGGACAGGCCGGGCAGGGAGGCGTCGCTTTTCAGCATGTCATAGCACGGGTCAAGCGAGCCTTGCGCATAATTCAAAAACGGCAAATACAACATGCCGGTTCCGTCGTCATCCAACATCAGGTCAAGCGCCACTTCTTCGGCACTGACATGGCGTTTGGCGGCAATTGCTTCGATTGTGCGGTCAGCCGTTGGCTCATAATTTGGCGGATTGCCAAGGGTGAATAATTTGCCGAAATTGCGTAATAGCGAGACCACAAACGGGTCGTCAGCACTTGGTGTCTCGGCCAAAAGTTTGGCGCGGAAAGTCGGATCGCGCAATTTTTGTTGCTTCTCGGCAAGTGGCAAATGGGCAATTTCAGCAAAACTTGGGTGCGCTGAAAACGGGTTGAGCGTCAGTTCAAGACCGAGCAAAACGCCGACCGGACGCGGCCCCACCTGAGCGCGCATGGGCAAGCCATCTTGGCTGGCCTGTTCAATCACGTCCAATAAGCGCCGCCAGCTATGCGGGGCGACATCGGCCTGCGCCAAAGAAACTGAGAGCGGGCGGCCAGATGTTTCGACAATACGGCGCAGCATCATCGCTTCATTTTCCGGATCGTTGAAATCAGAGACAAATTGCAGCACGCCGCGACCGGCTTGTTTCAAGCCAAGTGCAATGCCGGTCAACTCTTCTTCGCTGGCCGTCAGTGTCGGCGTCGGTTGGCCGTCGGCGGTGCGGTGGTTGAGCGTCCGTGAGGTTGAAAAGCCAAGGGCACCGGCCTGCATGGCCTCGCAGGCTAGTTTTTGCATCTCAGCAATCTCATCTGCCGTCGCATCTTTGCGATTGGCGCCGCGTTCGCCCATAACAAACACCCGTAGGGCGGCATGCGGTAATTGCGCCGCCACATCAATGTCAAACCGCCGTGGCGCGAGAAAATCTAGATAATCGCCAAAGCTTTTCCATTTCCAAGGTAGACCTTCGGTCAAGACGGGAAAAGGAATGTCCTCAACTCCTTCCATCAGGCGGATGAGGCGATCATGGTCTTTCTCATGGCACGGTGCGAAACCGACGCCGCAATTGCCCATCACCGCTGTGGTGACGCCATGCAAAGACGACGGATCAAGCGTCTCGCCCCAGCTCACCTGCCCATCATAATGGGTGTGAATATCAACAAAGCCCGGCGTCACAATCTTACCGCTCGCGTCAATTTCCTCGCGCCCGCTGGCATCGAGTTTTTCACCAATCGGCCCGATGCGGCTGATATGTCCGGCATCAATGGCAATGTCGGCCTGAAAAGCGGCCGCGCCCGTGCCGTCGTAAACCAGACCATTACGGATAATCAAATCATGTGTGCTCATAAGCCTCTCCCTTAGTAAAACTCTAAGCCAAGCCCGCCATTCTAACAAGGGGCTGCCACAAGCTATTCAATGGGGTGATTAAATATGGCTGCCATCCATGGCTTCGACCAATTCGCTACGCGAGAGCGACAGCGGCGGATAGGTTTTAGGGTCGAGCGTCGACACCGCCTGATATTGATGCAGGAACAAATCGCCAGACAACTGGCCGATGAAATCCTGCCGTCGCAGACGATCTTCAACCGGGCCTTTCAGCTCCACCAAATGAAACTGAATATCACGCGTTTTCAGTTGCGCGTTCAGGGCTTCTAACACTTCCAGCGCCGACCTATCGATCAGGCTCACTGATGAGCAATTGAGCACCACATGGCGCAATTCAGGGCGCCCAGCAAGCTGGCCGGTGATATGTTTTTCAATATGCAGCGCATTGGCGAAAAACAGGTTTTCATCGACCCGCAGCGATAAAATCGACGGGCTGACAATAACCTTATGGCGCAACACATTGCGGAAATGCTGGGTGTCGGGCACCAGACCAATCTCGGCAATATGCGGCTGGCTGGTGGTGATTAAATACAGCGCAATAGAGGCGGCGGCTCCGGTGCTGACCCCCAGTTCAACGCCGGCAAAAAGGGTCACCAATATGGTCAGCATGGCGGCAGAAAAATCAGATTTAGAATAAATCCAACTGCTTTTGAGCACTGAAAAATCAACCAGCGACAATACCGCCACAATAATCGTTGCCGCCAAAATCGCTTTCGGTAGGAAATATAAATAGGGGGTGAAAAACACCGTCGCCAGCGCAATGCCAAGGGCCGTCAAGCCACCGGCGGCAGGGGTCACGGCACCGGCATCAAGATTGACCACCGAGCGCGCCAGCCCGCCGGTTACTGGATAACCGCCAGACAGCGATGACAGCACATTGGCACTGCCCAAGCCGATAAGCTCTTGGTTGGGGTCGATATATTCGTTCCGCCGTGCCGCCAGAGTGCGCGCCACCGACACACTTTCGACAAAGCCAATGGCGCTGATCAATAAAGCTGGCAGCAACAGGCTTTGTATCAAGTCGAGATTAAACGCAGGCACCCCCAACGCCGGGAGCTGATTGGGAATGGCGCCGACCAGAGGCAGGGCATGGTCGAGCTGCAACATATGCACGCAAACAACCGACACAAACACCGCCAGTAGCGGCCCGGCTTTGGCCAGATTTCCCGCCATCGTTGCCGATAAGCCAAGTCGCTGCAAGGCGGCTTTCATAAAACTGCGCACCCAGAATAAAAACACCAAAGCCGAAACCCCAAAGCTGACCGCCACCCAGTTGGTATCGGGCAGGGCGGTCAGCAAAGAGCCGATGATTTCAAGCAGCGAATAGCCACCGGCTTCGACGCCAAGAATGTGGCGCATTTGGCTAAAAGCGATCAAAATGCCGGACGCGGTGATAAAGCCAGAGACAACCGGATGACTCAAAAAGTCAGACAAAAAGCCGAGCCGGAACAGGCCCATAAGAAGCAGAATACCGCCCGATAACAGCGCCAGCATAATTGCCGCCGCCAAATATCCCGCCGTGCCGGTTTCGGCAATCGTGCCAATGCTGGCTGCTGTCATCAGCGACACAACCGCCACCGGCCCAACAGCCAGCGCATTGCTGGTGCCGAAAATCATATAGCCGAGGAGCGGCAAAATAGAGGCATAAAGGCCAATATGCGGCGGCAGGCCGGCCAGCAGGGCATAGGCCAAGGATTGTGGAATCAGCATAATGGTGACAATCAGTGCCGCCGTCGCATCGCTGGAGAACTGCGCCCTTTGATAGGTGTAAGCCCATTGAATGATTGGGAAATAAGACTTAAGTCCCCGCATTATCTTTGCGCGCTCCCCGTGATTACTGCTTCTGCGACATCAGATAGAATCTAAGACTAGCCTAAGCGGGCGCTGCTTCACAGAAAAACCTGCAACTGTCAGCTGTAGAACAGTCATTCTCTCATTTGCTGGTTTATGATATTAAAGTTAAAGCGTCGCAGCGGCGCCGATGAAACGGGAGAGAGTCACCATGTCGAAAAAGCCAATGCGTTTACGCCGTTCACAATTAGCCGTGCCTGGGGTAAGCGAAAAAATGCTGACCAAAGCCGCCGCCTCAAATGCCGATCATGTGTTTTGCGATCTCGAAGACGCGGTGGCGCCATCGGCCAAGGCCGGCGCCCGCCAGACGATTTGTGATGCGCTCAACCAATTGGACTGGGGCAATAAAGTGCGCTGTGTGCGGGTTAATGATACTGGCACCCAGTGGTGCTATGAAGACATTGTCACTGTGGTTGAAAAAGCGGGTGCCAATATTGACACCATTATGCTGCCCAAACCATTACGTGCCGCCGACGTGCAATTCGCCGATACTTTACTCAGCCAATTGGAAATGAAGCTCGGCCTGACACATAAAATTGGGCTGGAAGTGCTGATTGAAGAAGTGCAGGCCATGCAGAACATCGCCGAGATTGCCAATAGTTGCGCCCGTCTTGAATGTATGATTTTCGGCATGGGCGATTACGCCGCCAGTCAAGGTTTGGTGATGGAAAACATCGGCCTGAATGAGAGCTATCCGGGCGATATTTTCCATTATCCGCGCTATCATATGACCATTGCGGCGCGCGCTGCTGGGCTTGATGCGGTTGATGGGCCATTCGTTGATTTCAAAAATGAGGCTGCCTATCGCATTGAATGTCAGCGCTCATTAAGCCTCGGCATGGTTGGCAAATGGGCCATTCACCCATCGCAAATAGACACCGCCCTTGATGTATTTTCACCAAGCCAAGAAGACGTTGATTTCGCCCGCGAGGTCATCGCCGTTTATCGTCAGGCCGAGGCCGACGGCATTGGCTCGGTTGGTCATAAAGGTGTGATGGTCGACGCCGCTTCGGCGCGGCTGTTTCAAAACACCGTCAATCGGGCTGATTTGATTGGCATGTGACCTAATATAAGCCTCTGTTTTTATACGAGTTGCTGTATACCCTTCGCTTACGCCATCAATTTACCAACTTGTTCAAATGAAATTTGGCAGTGAAATCTTGTTTTGCTTTTAAGACTTACTGCTCCGGGAATATTGAGAACGCCTTTTTTAATTGGTTTATAAAACTCAACATCTAAACTTATCGTTCTAAAGAATTTGTCTTCATCAAGAACGGTGAGGGCCGAACAATGTAATTCTGATCTGCTAAGTTTCAAAAGTGAACTGACAATGGCGGGTAGCTGAAAAGTCACTTCACTCATTAGTCTTAATTGTTATTACTGACCTAAATCTCATTATAAATTGTGCGCAAACTCAAGCGGCTCTTGCCTTGGCCGCCTAAAACAGTTTGACCGATATAGGGGTGCCTTAGCGGTTCCACGGCATTTTCGCCATTAATTTGGCGAAGCCGCACCAGCCGGTGAGGCCGGCGTTCAGCAAGCCAGCGCCAAAAAAGGCGGCGCCGAAAATGAAATTCGGATTGACGAAATAGCCTAACAGGCTGAAGCCCAGAACAAATGAGCCAATCGCCATTTGCACTTGCCGGTCAAGCGGCAGGTGTTTTTTGCCAGAGCTTTGCGTGGCAAAACCGGCCTGTTGCCAGACTTCAATGCCGCCTTCTAGATTGAAAACTTGCAAGTCTGGCTTTTCCGCCAGAAGTTTCTCGCACGCCTGATTGCCGCGCATGCCTTTCTGGCAGTGAATGATAATCTTGCCGTCCGTCTTGGGCAATGTGGCGAGGCTTACTGTGTTCAGCGGCACCAGTTGCGCGGCGGCGATATTTTGCGCCGCATGTTCGGCCGGTTCACGCACATCCACTAAAATGGCGTCTCCAGCTTCAATCCAGCTTTTGGAAGTTTTAGCGTCTATGGTCTGCACATTCATGGCGCGCTCCTCATTCAAATCCATCAGACCAAGGTCTACCGCAGTTCTACACTTCTTGCCAGTAAAATTAGCGGTGTTTCGCGCGCGCGAAATTTTGTAAACACCGTGTCATCACATTTTTGGGTACGATTTCTAATACTCCACGGAAAAAACCCAGGTTTTTTGCCGTTTTAGGTTGACTAAGAGAGTGGCTGTCGTATCCTTGAACCTCTAAAGACGCTACATTTTTTGCGGTGATTTTGCACTTTTGCGTCAGGGAGTTTTACTTGTGCAGTTGAGTGGCTTCGAATCTAAGTTACGCTTGCCCAGATAAACCAAAGTTAATTTTGAGGATTATAATGAAGAATTTCGGCTTGATAATCGCCCTGTTGGGAGGTGCGATGTGCGCCAGCCAGCCAGTTTTGGGGCAATCGCTTGATAATGTAACCGAGGTCGCGCAAGCCGCGACGTCGGACGGTCAGGCCTCACAAGAACGGGTCGACTTGCTCGATGATGAAACCGATGAACTGACCCGCAATTATCGCGCGGCTTTGAAACAATTGGCCTCTTTGCGCGAGTATAATGCCAAATTGGAAAAGCTCATCGAAGCGCAGAAAGTCGAAATGGTTTCCATTCGACAGCAAATTGAAGACGTCACCAATGTCGACCGGACCATCGTGCCGCTGATGTTTCGGATGATTGAGTCGCTTGAAAAATTTGTTGAATTGGATGTGCCGTTCTTGATTGATGAGCGTCGCGCGCGGGTGCAAAACTTGCGCGCCCTTATGGATCGCTCAGACGCCAATCCAGCCGAGAAATATCGCAAAATCCTAGAAGCCTATGAAATCGAAAACGAATATGGCCGCACGATTGAGGCCTATGAAGGGCAAATGGATGTTAACGGCGAAGAACGCACCGTTGCCTTCCTGCGCATCGGTCGGGTGGCGCTGATTTATCAAACGCTGGACGCTGACGAGAGCGGCGCCTGGAGCCAGCAAGCTAATGGGTTTGTTGACTTGGATGGTGATTTTGACTCCGAACTGCGTTCCGCCCTGCGGATTGCCAAACAACAAGCAGCCCCTGATCTTCTGGTCGTGCCGGTGCTGGTCGGTCAATAGGAGTGATGAAAATGAAAACGCTAATAAAACATTCAATCGCCACCGTGACACTGGCTCTCGCCATGACCTTGACCGTGACGCTGCCGCTCTCCGCTCAGGATACTAAAACCGATGTGGCCAGTGCAGATACGCTGACTTTGCAACAATTGCTTGACCAGGTTCGGCAGGGGCGGGTGTCCGATAATGCGGAATTTCAAGCCCGCGAGGCTGAGTTTCGTAACAATCGAAATAAACAAGACTCGCTTCTCAAGAAAACACGAAACGCCATCAAACGCGAAGAAGCACGCTCTGAACGATTGGAAAAAGACTTTTCTGAAAATGAGCTGAAACTGGCCGAACTAGAGGGCCTGTTGAATGAGCGCCTTGGCGTGTTTGGCGAATTATTCGGTATTGTTCGGCAAGTCGCTGGCGAAACCAAAGCGCAGGTCGACGAAAGCGCAATTTCTGGCGAGTTGAAAAGCCGTTCTGCCCGTCTGGAAGTGCTGGCCAAAAGCACCGGCCTGCCGCCAATGGCAGAGCTTGAGCATTTGTGGTTTGCCTTGCAGCAAGAAATGACCGCTCAGGGCGAAGTTAAACGGTTTGCCGGTGAAGTGATTAATTTGGACGGCTCATTGCGCAATGCGGAAATTTTGCGCGTCGGCCCGTTCACCACTTTGGCTGACGGTCAATTCGTCCGTTACGCCGGTAATGGCCGCTATGCCGACCTCGGTCGTCAGCCACCAGCCCGTTTCGGGGATGCCGCTGATGACTTGCTGGATGGCGACGCTGGCGATTTGGTAGCGGCACCGGTTGACCCGTCACGCGGGGCAATTTTGAACCTATTCTTGCAAATGCCAACTCTGGCGGAGCGCATTAATCAAGGTGGTCTTGTCGGCTATATTATTATTATTCTTGGCCTGTTTGGTGTCGGCGTAGCCATTGAACGCATTGTTCGGCTCACCATGACGGGGCGCGCCGTGAAAACGCAACTGGCCAGCGGGCAAGCCTCGGGCAACACACCATTAGCTCGGGTTTGGGCGGCTTATGAGTCAAACAGCTCGGCCAATGTGGAAACGCTGGAGTTGAAACTAGATGACGCTATTTTGAAAGAAATGCCGGCTCTTGAGAAGAATCTTTCCTTGCTCAAACTGTTGTCTGGCGTGGCACCGCTTTTGGGGCTGTTGGGCACGGTGACCGGCATGATTTTGACCTTCCAGGCGATTACATTGTTCGGCACGGGTGATCCGAAACTCATGGCTGGCGGTATTTCGCAGGCTCTGATTACGACAGTGCTCGGTTTGGTGGTGGCGATTCCGATATTGCTTCTACATTCAGTGGCGGCCACGCGGTCGCGTGAAATCGTGCAAGTTCTCGAAGAGCAAGCCGCTGGCATGATTGCCGCGCATGCGGAGAAGAAATAGCGGAGCGGGACAGTGGAATTTAGCGAAATTCTCTGGCTGTTTGTGAACCCCTTTGAGGCGGTGCGCGGTGTGCGTGACTTCCTCGAACTGGGCGGCAATGTGTTGGTGATCATCATGTTGGCGACGCTGGTGCTATGGGCGTTGATTTATGAGCGCTATAGTTATCTGCGGCGTGATTTTGAGCAGCTTAAGCAACAGCGTTTGGCAGAATGGCAAGCCCGTTCTGAGCACCAAAGCTGGAACGCACGGCGTATTCGCGAGATGATTATCTCCGACGCCAAACTCAAAACATCGGCCAATTTGTCATATATTAAAGTCTTGGTGGCTTTGGCGCCGTTTCTTGGCCTATTGGGCACAGTCACTGGCATGATTGAAGTGTTTGATGTCATGGCGGTTACCGGCTCGGGAAATGCGCGCGCCATGGCTGCTGGCATTTCAAAAGCCACTTTGCCGACCATGGCCGGCATGGTTGTGGCTTTGTCAGGGTTATTTTTCGCATCAAGTTTGGAACGCAAGGCCGAATGGTCGGTTGAGCAGCTCGAAGACCAATTGGAATTGGCCGATTAGGCTCAAGGGGTAGGAAATGAGACGTAGACACACACGCCAAGAGGAAGACACAGCCATTGATATGACGCCAATGCTCGACATTGTTTTCATCATGCTGATTTTCTTTATCGTGACCGCAACTTTCGTCAAGGAAAGCGGCATTGATGTGACGCGGCCGGACGCCGAGACCGCCGTGAAACAATCGCGGGTCGGGATTCTCATCGCCATTCGCAATAACAATGAAGTTTGGATTAATCGTCGACAGATTGATTTGGCTGCCGTGCGCGCCAATGTTGAGCGTTTACACGCCGAAAACCCGCAGGGCGGGGCGGTGATTCAGGCCGATAAAGGCGCCCAAACCGGCACTTTGATTGAAGTAATGGATCAAGTTCGTTTGGCTGGCGTTGGCTCGATTGCGATTGCGGCGGAAGAGAAATAATGACTTTGGCAATGGTCAATCTTCGGGTTTTTGCATCCGCCGGTTTGGCGCTGGTAACGACGATTGCCTTGTTTTTGACCATGAAAGTGCTGATTACGGGCCAAAATTATGAAGTCGAGGAAGAGTTGGCGTCTTTGGGCATTGATTTTGTTCGGGTGGAGCGCGACGAAGACCTCAACACCAAAGGTCGGGCCTTGAAGCGACCGAGCCAGGAACAGCCCGATGAACCGCCGCCGCCGCCGAAATTGCAGCAAGCCAGCCGTCCGAATATGGACAATGCTTCCATGAGTGCCGATTTAAGTGGCTTTGATTTGGGTGGCATGAATTTAGACGCGCCTGTTGATGGCGACGCTTTGGCGATTGTGCGCGTGTTACCGCGATATCCCAGCCGCGCCTTATCACGGGGCATAGAAGGCTGGGTGCTGTTGGAGTTTTCAATCGACCAATTGGGTAGGGCGATAAACCCGAAGGTGGTTGAAGCTGATCCGCCGGGTATGTTCAACAGCTCGGCCCTGCGTGCGGTGGCCAAATGGAAATACCGCCCAATGGTGGAAAACGGCAAACCAGCCGTGCGCCATGGTGTGCGGCAGTTATTCAGCTATGAGATTGCCAAATAGGCAGATTTAATCAGGATGAAGCGATGAAACGACTGGCCCCTCTATTGTTAACCTTGACGCTTTTTGCTGTGCCATTAAGCATGTCTGGCTGGCAGGTGGCCGAGGCGCAAAGCGCCAAGAAGGAAAAGCCGTCAAAGCCAAAAACCGTGCGATCGGAAGTGCTCGGTAAAAATGCTTTCAATCGTATTGAAGAGGCGCAAGTCCTGTTGGGCGAAGAAAAATATGCCGAGTCCCTCGAAGTTCTCCAGTCAATGCTCGATAGTGATCGCTTTAAGCCCTATGAAAAAGCGGTTGCCATTCAAACCATGGGCTATGTCTATGCCGGACAAGGCGATTACCCGAAGACCATCGCCACATTTGAACGTGCCATCGCCACCGGCGATTTGCCTGCCCGCGTGGTCAATAGCCTGAGCTATAATTTAGCGCAGCTCAATCTGGCGGAAGATCGGCCAGAAAAGGCGATAGAATTGCTCGATAAATGGTTTGCTGGCTTTGAGGGCGATCCACCCGCCGAGGCGTTTGCTTTGAAAGCTCAGGCACATTTATCGCTGGATCAATTCTCACCAGCTGAAGATGCCATTCGCAACGCTTTGTCGCGCACTGAAGAGCCCAAGCAGCAATGGATCAGGGTGTTACTCTCGGTTTTATTGCAACAGGAACGCTATAAAGAGGCGCAGCCGGTTTTGGTCGATGCCGTAGAACGCTGGCCAGGAGTGAAGGCTTTTTGGCAACATCTGACCTCAGTATATTATGAATTAAATGATGAGAAACTGGCCTTTGTTGCGCAGCGCGCCATGCATGTGCAGGGTATGTTGACCACCAGCCGCGAATTATCGTCGATGGCGCAGTTGTATCTGTATCACAATGTGCCGATTAAAGCGGCGCAGATTCTGCAAGTCGGTATGGATAACGGCACCATTGAGAAGACCGAGAAAAACTATGAGACCTTGGCCTCGGCCTATATGCATGCGCGTGAGTGGTCTGATGCGATTGAGCCGCTGACGCGCGCCGCCGAAATGTCCGATAAGGGCAAGTTTTATGTTCAACTGGCCGAGTCTTATGTGCAAGACGAGGAGTGGGAAAAGGCAGAGGCGGCTTTGGTGAAAGCGCTTGATAAAGGCGGTCTCGAAAATGAAGCCAATAGCTGGTTGTTGCTGGGCATCGCCCGCACCCGCATTGAACAATATGATTCAGCCATTAAAGCTTTCCGAAAAGCTGGCGATGATGATGAACTCGCCAAAGATGCGTTTCGCTGGATCCGTTCAATCGAGCGTCGTTTGGCAGAGAAAAATCGCGAAGCCGAACAAGGCGACGGCTGATTTAGCCATAAGCATTATAGGCCTGCACCAAGCCTTGATTGGTGAGCTGCAGCAGACGTTGGCATTGTTTTAGGCTGTCTAGGACTTTATGGCCTCTGGTCTGATTGGCGCTGCTCTTAAGGCCGCTTTCGGCCAAGGCTTGAGACCATGTGTCGGCGCTTTCATGCGGCGGATAATTGGCCTCCAGCGTGGAGATGACTTGCTGCAAATCATAATTGCAAATTTTTTCCATAATCTCATCGCGTGATGCGCCGGGGGGGGCATTGGTAGGCAGGCTGGCGCAGGTGAATTGCGCATGCATCAACAAAGCCAGTCGGATGCAATGAAACAGAATCTGGTTTTGCGTCGCAACATCTGCATCGGCTGACAACCCTAATTGGATTTTGTCGTCGGCATCTTGCAAAACCCCTTCAAGCAAATCACCGTCGGCCCGCAACCGATAGAGGAATTGCCGCAATTTTGCATTCGCATTGCGTTTGTAAAGCTGTTGGGCGACCACGCGATATTGCAAGCGCACAGGGTTATTGCCCTGAGATATTGACCGCGAAATCCAGAAATTCGGGTCTTGGAAATCACCATAGGCGGCCAGCACTGGCAAATGGGTATTGCGCCAACTGCCCAAGACCATATCTAAAACCGTGCGCCCACGCGGTGATTTGGTGAAAATCATGTTGAAACGATTAGGGTCAATACGTGCTGCTCGTCCTATCCCAAAGGTAACATTGGTGGGCAGTGAAAGCTGCTGCAAAATCGCATTGTGCGGAATGGCACGAATACGCCGAGGGGTAAAGGTGGATTGCTCCATCGGCCCGCTTGCTTGGCGGATTTCTGGCCGCGAACCAGTCGGAATTAGGAAATTGCGAGCAAAACCGCTGAGAATGAAACGATAGTCATCATCGTGATACAGGCTATCTTGCTGGGTGATGACCTCATTATAGAAATCCCAGACAAAATCGGCATCGTCGTAAAATTCATCGTTCAGCGCATCGTCAGTCGGTTGAAAGCGGGCGCATAAAAGCTGCATGAGCGCGGCTTCGCCAATTTGCTTATCAGCGAACCATAAATAGCCGTCGCCGCCTTGGAAGCTAAATTCATGGGTCAAGGCAATCTTGTGGTGCTGGAACCGGGCCAAAACCCAAGGGCTCATAATATAATCCACGCGTTGCTTCAACGAGCCGGGATGGCCGCCACGACCGCACGACTCGCCGTGGGTGTTAAAGACAATGGCGCGTAAATCGGTCAGCTGACTATCGGCAATGGCAGCGGCCAAATGCGACTGTAGGCGTTCAATCGCCAAAACTGCCGCGATTTGCCCCATAAAGCGTCCGGCGTCGGAGAAGCCTGTTTGCACGGCAATGACGCCGCGTTTCTTCACATGCGCGCGATAGGCGGCTTGTTCGAGCATTTGCGCCACCACACGCCCCCCGTTACGCAACGCATTGGGGGTTTCGAACAGTGGCGAAATATCGAGCTGATCGGCAACGCCAAAATAGCGCGCCAGCGCCAGCGCGCTCAACACAATGCTGGCCTGATCGCACTCGGCGATGAGGAAGCGTATGGGCATAGAACGGTCGATATGTTTGGCGATTTGTGCGGCTAGGATTAACTGTCTGTTGACGGTGCTTTCTTCGGCATCAAGATCGGCAAAATTTGTACTGACCGGTTTGACCTTCTCGGCATAGCTACTGACGCGCCGCAGGAAAGTCCGCGAGTTGAGCCTCTCGTCAGGGGTAATCGGCACATGCGCGTCCATGGCGTGCAATACTTGTTGCGCATTGACCCGCAAATGCAAAGCTGCCGTCCCCATGCCGCCGCGTTGGATATGCGTGCGCAAGACCAATAGCTCTTGTTTAAGCGCCTGATGGCTCGCTTGTTTAATGGCGGCGTTCAAATGGCTGATCGCAGGCTTAGTGTCCAGCCAACGATCGCCATTGTCACCGGTCAGCAAATTAGCCGCCGCCACTAAATTATCCTTGTCGTTCAGATCTTTTTCAAAGGCCTGCTGCTCCAGTCTGGCAGCGGCTCCGGCTTTTTCAGCCGTGCTCAAAAAGCGCGAAAGCCCAGCTGGTATCGGTTTGCCGCTTTCGCTTAAACCATCGGCAATGGCCTGCGCCATGGCTAAGTATTCGCTCAGTTTCGCGGCTTTCTCGCTCAGCTTCAAACGGAATGTGTCGGTCCATTGAATGTCGCGCCTCCCATCAAGATCATAACCGACCCAGCTGGCAACGCTGACCAGTTTGGGGGTGAGCTTTGTGTAGTCTTTAGGAAAGCTTTTGGCTGCTTGCGCAAAAATAAGGCGGCTGGTCTGGTCGATGACTTGATGCATCACGGTAATGCAATCTTGCGCCAACCTATGCTCGCCCTGCAGACTGGGGGGTTCGGCGCGGATAATGTCTTCGGCGGTCAGTTTCCCGCGCGACGTTTTGCCGGCTGCCGCTGATAAAACGCGTTGGCGCATTTTGGGGGTCAGGGCGAAAGTTGGGTGGGCGGTGACCACCAGACCAATGGCTTCGCTTTCCGCCCATTTGCGGAACGCGGCAAAGCCCAATTTAGCCTGATGGCTGAGCAAACGTTTGAACTGGCGCTGCCAATCATTAATTTCTGGCACGCCAGCCCGCGCCGCCAAACGCTTACCACGGGCATTGGCAGAGGTTCGGCAAAGGTCGCACAGAATATCTTCCAACTGAGTGAGCGGCAAATGACCCGTCGCAATATGCTCTGACAGCCGAAAGGCTAATAATTTCGCTGGATTGGCGTGCGGGTCTTGCGCACGCATGGCGAGAAAACCCATCAAATCATGGCGAAGAGAAGCGGCATTTACCTTTGGAGCGGTCATTTGGTTGAGTCTAACGATTTTTGCTGCTGTGCAAAACGGGTGACCTGTTCCCAATCGGCTTGCGCCACCGAGGCTTTATCAATCATCCATGAGCCGCCGACAGCGACCACATTGGGCAGGGATAGATATTCCTGCCTATTTGTGCCGTTAATCCCTCCCGTCGGCATGAATGAAATGTTCGCAAGCGGGGCGGCGAGGGCTTTCAGCGCAGCGCTGCCGCCAATCGCGCTGGCGGGAAAGAATTTTTGTACTTGATAGCCGCGTTC
>ERZ887849.371-NODE-371-length-48848-cov-16.998442_pt1 | contig 48848 bp, 32 predicted proteins | sample MGYA00521267_ERZ887849 | MGnify/ENA primary metagenome ERZ887849 (study PRJEB32303, sample SAMEA104408601) | aquatic metagenome | biome: Brackish water; feature: Pelagic; material: water | place: Baltic Sea | collected 2014-06-06T16:11:00 | depth 2,863 m ... | reverse complement strand
CTCATATTAAGTAGCTCCCGCAACTAAGAAAATTAAACGAAAAAATTAAAAGCTAACCCCTGCCCGGATGGACTTACGAAAGGATGAAGGAGGTTTTCCAAGCACCCGATTAAAGACAACAGTCATGCGCTCAGCATCATTAAAACCACACAGTTCCGATACACCAGCGATAGAGTGATTGGTTTCGGCAAGTAATTGTTTGGCATGGTTTACTCGAAGACGACAGAGCATTTCCCACGGAGTTATTTTGAAATAACCCTTAAAACGCCTTTCCAGTGTACGCCTGGCAATTCGTAAGTCATGGCACATTACTCCTATAGATACAGGCTCTTGAATTCGTTCAGTAAGGTATGACATTGCCCGGCGAAGGATAGGGTCTTCTACCGCAAGATGATTGGCGGAATGCCTCAAGGATACTCCTGTTGGTGGGATACAAATGGGTACATATTTTCTTTTCGGACTTCTGAGTAACTCGTCCATGGACCGTGCAACCCTTTCCCCTAAAGCATCCCAAGGAATGGTCACACTGGAAAGTGTGGGATAGGTGAGATTGCAGACCAAAGGGTCATCATTTGCACCAATCACTGCTACCTCGTGAGGTACTTCAATGCCCAACTGCGAACAAGCACCGCAGAGGTAACGGCCAAGCGGATCATGTACCGCAAACACTCCGGCTGGCTTAGGTAATTCCTGGAGCCAGCTTTGAAGCTTTTTACTCGGTGGACGAAATGATTCACTATACCTGGCATCATTAAATCCAGATTCTGTAAAAACTGAAAATGGCATCCCTTGAGCTAACATAGCTTTTTGAAAACCTTCAATTCTTTGCTCGGAATACGGTGTGCCATTACCGAGGCAAGCCAAGCTTTGCAAACCGGCATAGGAAAATGCCTCAGCAGCTTCACGTCCGACTGCCCAGTCGTCTACATCGAGAGAGACACACCCCGGAATTGAATCATCGGTTGCAAGTAGAACCGTTGGGGTTTTTCCGCATAACTTGATCAGTTCATCTGCACGGTCGGGCAGCCGTTCGAGAATAATCCCGCGAGGTTTTATCTGATCGATTAGTGCCTCAAGTTCCTCTACCTTTCGATGAATGCTGAGAATACGATAATCCTGTACCCGTCCAGCAAATGATGCGAGCGAAGGGGTTAGTCGACGAAGAAAGACTTCTGTCATAATAATAGCAATCGGTTGACTCATGAAAAAGATCACAAACCGATAAATGACGAAATTCAACAGAAATTATACGCAATTTGCGGATTTACCCGACAAAGGAAAGAATTATTGTAACCATTTTCCATACATTAACAAAACCCAGAAACCGATAGATATCATGGCTCATTTCCCCTGCGAAAAAATTCAGTACGAGGGACCATCCTCAAAAAACCCTTTTGCTTTCAAACACTACAACCCGGAAGAAATGGTTGCCGGAAAGTCCATGAAAGAACATCTGAGATTTGCGGCACCATACTGGCATGTGATGCGCAATGTCCTCGCCGACCCGTTTGGTGGAGGAACCGCCCAGATGCCCTGGGATGATGGAAGCGATTCAGTGGAAAACGCACTCGCTCGAGTGGATGTCTTTTTTGAGTTCCTTGATAAAATGGGAATTGAATATTATTGCTGGCACGATCGGGACATTGCCCCAGAACTCAATGACTTATCCGCCTCCAATGCCGCCCTTGATCAGGTGGTGGCCAAGCTCAAACAAAAGCAGTCTGAAACCGGAGTAAAATTGTTATGGGGAACGGCCTGTCTGTTTGCTCATCCCCGTTATTCTCAGGGAGCAGCGACATCGCCCGACGCCAATATCTATGCTTATGCAGGTGCTCAGGTGAAAAAGGCCCTGGAATCAACCAAAGAACTCGACGGACTGGGCTATACTTTTTGGGGAGGCAGAGAAGGATATTCCACGCTGCTTAATACCAATATGAAAAGGGAACTCGATCATCTTGCTGCCTTTCTGCACATGGCGGTCGCCCATGCGGACAAAATCGGTTTTGACGGGCCCTTCTACATCGAGCCCAAGCCGCGTGAACCATCGACTCATCAATACGATAGTGATTCTGCGGCCTGCCTAAACTTCCTTCGCGAATATGGATTGATGGACCGCTTCACCCTGAATATCGAGACCAACCATGCCACTCTCGCTGGTCATACCATGGAGCATGAACTTACCGTGGCAGCCAATGCTGGAAAACTTGGAAGTATTGATGCCAATCGCGGAGATACCTTGATTGGTTGGGACACCGATCAATTCCCCACTGATTTATATCTCACCACCCAAGTCATGCTCGTTGTATTAAATACAGGGGGCTTTACTACCGGGGGTCTTAACTTCGATGCCAAACGTCGTAGGGAATCCCATGAACCCATCGACTTGATTCATGCCCATGTCGGTGGAATGGACACCTTCGCCCGTGGACTAAAGATCGCCCAGGCCATTCGCGAAGATGGTCGCCTGGCTAATTTTGTGCAAGAGCGCTACTCAAGCTTTGATTCCAATGTAGGAGCCACAGTTGAATCTGGATCCTGTACCTTTGAGGAATTGGAAGCCCATGCAATGGCTCATGGCGAACCTAGCCTGGCTAGCGGGCGCCAGGAAATGCTTGAGAATTTGATAAACGAATTCATCTAAGGTTTTCTTCACTGAACATAAAGTTTGGTCAGTTTACAGATTCACTTACTGGGTCGTAACACTTCTTCTCTTTATTCACTTTTGCTAAGGACGACTAGTAGTTAGGTCTCTCTGTCTTGATTAAGGCATTAGCTGAGGAAGTCGAAATTGAGTTCCCCCCATCTAATGTACTTGTTTTGAAAACCAGCAAGATGGGCTGATCCTTCAAAGCAGGCTAATCCTACGCAACTGATACAAAAAAAGAGCCTTCCCCTGGGCCTGCTGTGCCTAGAATACAAATCGATACTAGATTAAAGGTTTTGCCGAAAATATTTTAGTGGATCCGTAAGAAAGTAATTTTATTTCTTGCATATTTCCATATTTACATATTTAGTGTATTTGTATCAATAACACTCGCCTATTATGAAGAAATTCTTATTCCCCCTCTCGTTCCTAATCGTCGCTTCAATCATTCTCTTTATTGAGACAAAAGAAGACGAAGATCAATTCTCAGCAAATAGCACCCAACCAAGGGTAGTATTGAAAAAAACATCACCCGACAGGCAATACCCGCCGACACCAGACAAGTACAAGGAACCTTTAGACAACGAAGAATTAGCGGTTTTAAATCCTTTAAAGGCCAAAGAAGAAAAGGTTTTAACGAAAACAAAGACGGCAAACCGAGCATTAGAAATACTTGAAGGGGTTACCATCGATACGATGGATACAAAAATTATTCCATCCAATCTGCCCGGTGGGCTTGAAACCAGACTAACCTTAATTGAGACAAACCTAAAATACCCTTTCATGATGGTCGAGGAAAAGGGTCAGTCATTTAACCAGGCAACGGAGAGTGTTGAATCAGTCCAAGCACAAGTTGCGACTCACTTAATTCTTCAAGTCCGTCCAGATGTTGATCTATTTGAATTTGAAAACCGCCTGGCTTCTTTGAATTTATCGATAAAAGAAAAACTAAGTGAAGTAAACTTTATCGTTTCTCTTAATAACCCCTCAAGCTTAGACGAAGTAATTACTAAACAAAATGCGATCGAACAATTGGACGAATTTGTCGAAGTTGTAGAACCGGATTACTTCGTCTACGCCATCAAAAACACCAACGACCCAAGACTGCTTGAATTGTGGGGCCTTCATAACACCGGTCAAACTGGTGGGGGTTCTGACAAGGATATAGACGGTCCCGAAGCTTGGGATCTTTTAACTGGCAGTAAGGATGTACTCGTTGGAATTATCGATACTGGAATTGATCGTAATCATGAAGATTTAAATGAAAATATGTGGACAAACCCGAACGAAATTGCGGGTAACGGGGTTGATGATGATCAAAACGGTTATATCGATGACATCCACGGATGGGACTTTTACAATAATGACAACAACCCACACGATGATAATTCACACGGGACTCACTGTGCTGGAACAATAGGGGCGGTAGGAAATAATGGTAAAGGAGTAGTCGGAGTTAGTTGGAAAGTTTCTATGGTCGGGCTTAAGTTTCTGGGAGGATCCGGCGGGGGATACCTTTCCGATGGTATCAAGTCCATCGCATATGCAACGAAGATTGGTGTAGATCTGACCTCCAACTCATGGGGAGGAGGAGGATATTCATCCTCTATGAAAACCGCCATTGATGAAGCTGCTGCTGCTGGCATTGGATTTGTGGCCGCTGCTGGAAATCATGCAGGTGACAACGATGCTTACCCCAGCTATCCCGCTTCCTATGAATCCGAAAATGTGATCTCCGTGGGTGCTCACGATCATTTTGCCAAGAGTGCCTACTTTTCTTGCTACGGTAAAACCAGTGTTGATTTGTTTGCTCCAGGAGTAAACATTCTAAGCACAATTCCCGGGAACGGATACGCCAGTTATTCTGGAACATCCATGGCCACACCCCATGTTGCAGGAGCCTATGCCTTGATCCTTGCGGCTAATCCCGAATGGCAATCAGTCCAAGTAAAAGATGCTTTATTGGAGAATGCAGATAGTGAGGATTCCCTCTTGGAAAAATGCCTTACCGGAGGTCGCCTCAATGTCTTTCAAGCTCTCTCCAACGAACCTCCTGAGGAAAACCTAATTTCTGCTACGCCAAGCTCATTGGACTTTGGCGTTCTGGGGAAAGAAGAAAGCCAAAAACTGGAAGTAGTTCTGAGCAACCGAGGAAATGCAAACACCACCGTAAATGATATTTCTATCTTTAATCAAAATGATGAATCCCTTCCTTTTGAGCTTTCCTTCCCTACTCCATTTATACTTGAACCTAACACCGCAAAAGCAGGAACCGTAAGTTTCTCCGGCCCTGCTGAAGGTCTATTTACTGCAAATCTCAAAGTAACGAGTGATGCAAGTAATGAATCCAACCTAAGTATACCTTTGAGTGCCCAAGTGGTGACTACTCCAAACCTTTCTGTTCAACCGAACAGTTTACATTTCGGGCTCCAAGATCAAGAGATTCAAGAACAAATAATGGTCTTGAACAATTCGGGTGACGGAAATCTCATTTACTCGATACAGCAAAGAAATTCATCACCCTGGCTTATTTTCGATGAAATTAGTGAAGGATTCTTAGCAGCAGGACAAACGATGGAAGTCCTCGTTCAAGTAAATGCCAGTCAAATGCCTTCAAACTATGAAGAAACATTGATTGACGTTGTTTCCAATGACCCCGACCAACCAGAGGTTGCCATCAAGGTGTCTGCCGAACGATTAAGTGAAGATGGAGGGCTTGTATTTCGTCCTGCAAATCTTGAATTTGGAAGTGTTTTTGTCGGTCATTCTAGTGAAAAATTAGTGGAAGTCTTCAATGCCGGTACAAATCCAATTACGATTACCCGGATGGCGTTTTCCGGTTCCTCTTTTTCTCATCACCTCGATTTTCCAATAACCCTGGCTTCCGGAGAAAAAACTTCTGCTAAAATCTACTTCACCCCTCTGAATGAAGGAGCTTTTGAAACAAATGGAATGGTATTTACGGATGAGAACGGATTCACCGTGCGAAACCTACCAATGACTGGGAGTGCGGCAATGGCTCCAAAAATCGTTCATAATCCCCAAAGTATTTCAGCAACCATCAATATGAATGAGCAAAGTCAATTTGCCCTAAATTTACAAAATACCGGAGGCAGTAGCCTGAATTGGTCCTTGAAGGGAGCTAACGGGCTTATGGGCAGTTCATTTTCCTTAGGAACAGTTTTTTCATCCGATCACTTTGCCCCTTTGTTAAAGGGAACAGTTGACAAAAGGAACGGTTCCCCAGTTTCAACTTTAGGCGGGGGCCCAGATTACCATGGTTACACTTGGAGCGACTCTAGCGAAAACGCTGGACCCGATCATATTTGGACTGATATTTCCACCACCGGTATATTACTTGAGGAATTGTCTTCAACTGATGACGGATTTACTCGCCTCACACTCCCCTTCTCTATCGATTTTTACGAGAATTCTTTTGACCAGGTGTTCGTTAGCTCGAACGGATATTTAACTCTTGGTCAAGGATTCTCAGATCACAATCACTTCCCTTTGCCCACAAATATGATGGCGGGTAATTTGATCGCAGCATTTGCAAGCGATTTAGATCCGTCTCGAGGTGGAAATATTTATTACTCATCCGATGAAAATGGATTAACCGTTCAATACGACAAAGTACAAGATTTTTCAGGACAAGGAGAATATACTTTTCAAATTAATTTAAATGCTGGGGGGGTTATTCGTTTAAAGTACGAGAATATGGACGGTCCAATCGATCGGGCAACAACCGGTATTCAAAATGCCTCTGCGGATATTGGATTGCTCGTTGCTTACAATAACCAACAAATTAAATCCGACTCAACCGTCCGCATCTCGACTTCTCCGAAATGGCTCCACACTTCCAAATCTCAAGGAACCATTGAATCCGGACAATCTGAGTCCGTTAATTTGACTTTAAAAGCGGGTTCAATTCGTGCCGGATCCTATGAAGCCCAACTAGAGCTTAGCAGTAACGATCCAGGCAAGAAAATAGTCACTATACCAGTCTCATTGACGATCGAGGAGGATCGGACTATCTCAATTGCTCCAGCAGTGATAGATTTTGGCACTGTTGAGGTGGGCTTAAGTAAAGGTAAAGAATTGGAAATTACGAACTTAGGTAATGCGGGAATTGTTTTGGAAAGCTTAACCATCAACCATCAAGCATTCCAATCTAACTTTCAAAACTTTGCCTTACAACCAGGAGAGTCAGAAAAGTTTAAGGTAACCTTCCAACCTGGCAGTGGGGACAACTACCTAGCATCCGGAATATTAAAGTCTAATGCACAAAATTCTCCGAACACCATCGAATTAATCGGGAAAGGCTTAGCCACTCCAAAATTGAAAGTAGTTCCTGAGGTCTTGAATGTTTCGGTGGAAGCAGGCAATACAACGGTCAAACAAGTTGCCCTTGAAAACTACCAAGGCCTAGCTGCAGGCTCCTACACGGTAAAAGAAATTCGCAGTAGCACTCAAAATTCAGCAGCTACTAAATTTAACGAACAAAATGCAGAGTCCGGAGAAATTATTCCAGAAGATCCTTTTGCAAATGAGCATGCTCCTAGGGAGTTAATTATTGCCTTCAAAACAGGCAAAACAAACTTTGAAAACGCTAGTGGACTGGGAGAAAGATTCTCTATCCAAAAGACTTTGGCTTCAGCAAGAAGACCAGGCGCTACTGCCAAAGCTCTTTCGTCAATGAATATGGTCTTAGTTCAGGCAGAAGAAGGCTTAGAACTGGCTGATTTAGCCGAGCAATTAAGCCAAGATCCAGCGGTAGAATTTGCTGAGCCAAATTACCTTGTCCGCCGTTCCGCATTACCAAATGATCCAGACTTATCCGACCAATGGGCATTAGAAAAAATTCAAGCAGAGCAGGCATGGGACCTGGCGAAGGGGTCTGAATCTGTAGTCGTTGCAGTAATCGATACAGGGATTGACTATACTCACTCAGACTTAGAAGGAAATATTTGGAATAATCCTGGAGAGGTAGCTAATAACGGAATTGATGACGACGGGAACGGTTATGTAGATGACATTTATGGTTGGGACTTTGTTAATTCTGATAATGACCCAATGGATGGCCATAATCATGGTACTCATGTTGCTGGAACCATTGCTGCTGCAACTAACAACAACAAACAAGTTTCTGGAGTTGCCTGGCATACTAAATTAGCCGCCCTAAAATTTCTAGCAGACGGTGGCTGGGGTTACACTTCAGATGCAATTGATGCAATTGCCTACTGTGTAGCTATGGAAATACCGATCAGTAATAACAGCTGGGGAGGAGGCGGATACAGCCAGGCATTGAAAGATGTTATTACTCAAGCCGGAGATGCTGGTCATTTATTCTGTGCTGCAGCAGGAAACAGCGGTTCAGACAATGATCAGAACCCGCACTACCCCGCGAACTTCGACTCAGCCAACATTATCTCCGTCGCTGCATCGGACCCTGAGGATAAGCTCGCCTATTTCTCTTGCTTTGGAAAAAACACTGTCGATTTGGCAGCACCCGGAACCAGCATTCTAAACTTGGTTCCCAACGGAGGTACAGCCTACATGAGCGGAACTTCGATGGCCACGCCCCATGTCACTGGTGCCGCCGCGGTACTTCTTTCACAAAGCCCTTCCTCAAACCATCAAGAACTAAAAAATATACTGATGAACTCGATCGATCCGATCGAAGATTTTGAAGGCAAAATGGTTGCTGCCGGACGATTGAATTTGTTTAACGCTTTGCAAGCAACATCGCCCCATTGGTTAACCGTTAGTCCCGCTTCGGGCGTTGTTGGTGCGGGTACTAAAACAGATCTTGATTTCTCAATTGATGCATCCGGTTTTGTCGCGGGTACAAAGAATGCGATTGTGACTCTCGGTACTAACGATCCTTTGGCCTCTCATATCGAAATTCCTGTTAACCTTACGGTTACCGGAAGTCCTGAAATTCTGGTCAATCCATCTTCATTAGATTTCGGAGAAGTATGGATTGGTAAGAATCGTACCATGTCCATAAAAGTTAAAAACGACGGCACAGATTCGCTCTTGATTCAAGAACTGACCTTTGGTCACCCAGCCTTTTCTTCCAATACTGCAGAGTTCAGTTTAGATCCAGGAATGGAGGAAGTTGTCGAGGTGTTGGGACAACCAAGAGTAAGTGAAAATATATCCGCTAGCTTAACGATAAAGTCAAACGACCCGAACTATCCGGAGGTTAAAGTCATATTGACGATGAAGGCAGTTACCCCTCCTGCGATAACTTTCCTTCCTGATTCGATTCAGTTAAACTTAGAACCTGGAGATGAGACATCTAAAACCATTACCCTGACAAACTCTGGGGAATCCCGGGGAGAATGGGAAGCCAGGGTAGTTGAAACTAATGTCAAGCGGTTGCGGGACTTGGATTTCTCCAACTTATTATCTGGACTTAATGCTGAAGGAAGATCACCAGATTTCTTCAATCCAGGACACGCTTTGTTTCTTGATACAAAACCCTCGGCAAACTTGGAAGATGTACCAGACGCCATTCGTTATGAAGGGTCGAACAACGAAACGGGTCTAGAGGTTGGTGTACTCGGAGCAGATACTGCTACCACATTGGAGGCGTTTGGCTTGGGCCTTTCTGCACTCGAACATGTATCTGGGGTGACCACCATAAATGTGTCAGGACTGACTCCAACCTTGAGTGAAGTAAGTGCTTTTGACGCTATTATCGTTTACAGCAACTATTCCTATTGGGACAACCAAGCCCTTGGAGACCTCATTTCTGAATATGCGGCTACCGGTGGTGGTGTAATAACCATGCCCGGAGAAAATTTATTTTATGCTGAATCCCAAGATTGGTCCCTAACCGGAGATTGGAGGGCCCAAGAATTGGCCCTTTTTAAAATGCAAACTGAATATTCCGTAACTCAGGGAATGCTTGGAGAAATTTCTTTACCAAACCACCCACTCGTGGCAGGTGTAAACTCTTTCTCTGGTAATGTAAGAATTCTACATCAAGAGCCAAACGCAGGTGGGACCATTGCTGCAACTTGGGAGGATGGTTCACCATTGGTAACCTTCCGTTCGGAGCCAAACTTGGTCGTCGACCTAAACTTCTTCCCTGCAATTGATACCTGGGATCAAGAAACAGATGGTTGGGCCTTAATTGGAAATGCACTCAAATGGACTACCCGCTCTTTTTCACCATCTTGGATAACAGGTTCCCCTATGCTTGGTTTGATTGACGGAGGCACAGAAGGAACCATGGAGGTCAATCTTGACGCGACCGGGTTGGCTGAGGGCAACTACAGTGCAGAGGTTCATTTCTCCACCAATGACCCAGAGAATTCATTCTTTGCAGTCGAGGTGTTCCTCGAAGTATTGGAAAACCAAGCACCCATTGCCAATGCTAAAACTTTCACCCTCAAAGAAGACGGACAAATTCAGTTCAACTTAGAAGCCTATGATCCCGATGGAGATGAGTTGTCCTTTGTGGTGACTCAATTTCCTACTTTTGGATCCTTAGGTGGTGAGAATCAAAATCGTTCGTATGTACCCGCTAAAAACTTCAACGGCACCGACACGCTTACCTTTAAAGTTTCCGACGGAAGAAAGGAAAGTGCCCTGACCACCATTTCATTCAAAGTAGAGGCGGTTAACGATGCACCCTGGGCTCAGTCGTTCGAGGTAAATGCAACGGAGGATCAATTCTTCTTCGTGGATTTCAAATACGGGGATATTGACGGGGATAACTTAAACCTCCAGCTTAGCCAACTCCCCAAAAATGGTTTCATGTGGGAAGAATCTGGCAAGTGGCTCTACTTCCCTAATAATCATTTTAATGGGGAAGACAGCCTTCGCTACATAGTCAGCGACGGAGAACTCGAAAGTTCTGAGGCCACTGTTCAGATTCGTTTACAGGCTAGCAACGATGCTCCGGTAGCTACTCATTTTACTTTAGAAACAAAGGAAGATACCTCAGTCACCTTTGCCATGCTCGGTACTGATGTTGATCAGGACAAGCTAAGCTATCAAGTTGTGAAGGAGCCACTTCACGGTCGCCTTACTGAAAATGCCAATAACCAATGGACCTATGTACCCTTTGAACAATACTCTGGAGATGATTCGTTCAGCTATCGTCCATTTGACGGAACAGTCCATGGCAATATCGGCTGGGTCAGTATCTCTGTTAACGAGGTAAATGATGCACCTGTCGTTCAACCATCAATCTTTAGTCTGAAGGAAGATGGCAATATAGCCATCAAGTTAATTGCCTCTGACCCCGAGGGTGACCAATTGGTTTTTAATATCGTATCCCAACCAACCAACGGAACCTTAGTCGGAGAAGGACCAAGATACACCTACACTCCTACCACAGACTTTAATGGCCAGGACTCCTTTCAAGTCAGAGCAAGTGATGGATCCTTAAATAGTGAAACTGCTTTAATAAGCTTGGTTGTGGAATCTCAAAACGACTCTCCTTCCTTTGAATACAACCTAGCAGCACTAAGCGGTGGAGTTCGTGAAACACCGTTTAGGATAAAACTCATAACCAAGGATGCGGACGAAGATACAGTTGCCATATCCTTAAGTAGTAGCCCAGAAAACGGAGACTGCTACCTTGAGGAAGATGAATTAGTCTTTTTACCAACTCCAGGTTTTACAGGTATTGAAAATATAAAACTAGAGTTAAACGATGGTAAGGTATCGGTTGAAGAACAATTGTCGGTCACAATAAATTCCCACGAGAATCCTTACAAAATATCCTTCGATGACCAAACGGATCCATCCCTTATCAATATGCTCTACCAAGCAAACGAGATTCTTTTACAAAACAAGAAACCCGTCTTCCAGCTGGAAAAAGCCGTCAATGATCAAACTATCTCAGCCAACTTGGCAGTAGAAGATGATGTTAATGCTCAAGACTTGTATGATTGGCTTCTCAATGTGGAAGACCTTCAAGGCTCGTCCTTTGCTTTCCACGCGGAAGAAATTGAAAATCGTTTGCACTGGAAAGTTTCCTCCTTTTTGGACCCAGTATCTAGTGTAGATATGGATGACAATACTAGTGGTAATGATTCAGGTAATGAAATTACCCAAGGGGATGAATCTGACAGTTCCCAGGAAGAAGAATTAAGTGAGGACCAGGAAAATACCGAACCCAATGAAGAAAATGGGGGTAAAAACTCAGAAGAAGTAGCCGATGAACCCTCGGTTGAACAACTACCCTTAATAGAAATTCTCGGATCAGATTGGTTTAAGGCACAAGGAATTGGTATATTTTATGATGCCGGAAACGGCTGGATTTATCATCCAGAAATGGGTTGGTGCTTCCTTAAGATTTGCACCGATAATAATTCGTTCTGGGTATTTCATGAGTCTATCGGCTGGTTTTGGATGAGCCAAGAGCTCCCCAACATGCTTTATCTCTCTAATGAGTCTGTAAATGGCTGGTTTTATTTCCCCAATGAAACCTTGGCAGAAAGTACATTTATCTACGGATATGAGAATCAATCTTGGTACAAATGGAATGACTAAGGAACACTCTTGAAATAACCAAATATAAAAAGAATGAATTTAAATTACATATTCATTGAATGTTATATTCGAAAGAATAAATGCACCACTTTGCCCCAAGAGAAAATCTATAATCTTATAAACTCTTACTTCAACAGCACTGATATGGTTGCTTACTAAAAAGAAAAAACAACCTTAATTGCACTTATTACCCGAATGACTATTTTGATCCGAATTATGTTTCTATCCCTATGCTTTGGGTATGTTTCATGTAGTTTGATTCAATCTCGTCACCACATCGTACTTGATCACAACATAACCATTAAAATCGAGCAAGAGGTAGAGGAATTTATCAATAATTTGTATCATGAGGAGCCTAAAGAACAGGTAAGATAATGTAATAAAATCAACAAGCCCCCATAGTTTCATTTGGGGGCTTGTTTGTTATTATTAAAATATTACTCGCTCGAATCAGTAATCTGCTGTGGAGTATGAGATGTGGAATATGAACTGTCTGATTTTGGTAAACGCTTTGCTGGCAAGATAGGAATTGCTGAGTTAATGGACGACTTAGGGTCCGCACTTTCCGCAGATCCCGCCCCCCTTATGCTCGGGGGAGGAAACCCCGCCCATGTTCCCGAGATACAGGAAATTGTCCGCCAACGCATGGTGGGAATTCTTGATCAACCGGGCGAATTTGAAAGATTGATCGGAAACTATGATACTCCTCAGGGATCCGCACCTTTTCTTGATGCCTTAACCAATTTGTTTAACCGGGAGTATGGTTGGGGAATTAGTCCGGAAAACATTGCTCTGACCAATGGCAGCCAGAACGCTTTTCTTTCTTTGTTTAATTTGTTTGCCGGCCGATTTGAAGGTTCACAAAGAAAACAAATTATGCTCCCCCTTACTCCAGAATATATTGGATACACCGAAGTCGGGATGGAGACGGACTTCTTTCAATCCCGCAAGCCCCACATCGAACACTTTGATAATTCCTTTTTCAAATACAGGATCGACTTTGATACTTTATCCATTGGAAAGGAAGTGGGAGCTCTTTGCCTATCCCGGCCCACCAACCCCACAGGAAATGTAGTTACCGACGAAGAGGTGGAAAGGCTTAGGACACTCACTCGTAGTGCAGGAGTCCCGCTCATCCTCGATAATGCATACGGAGCCCCTTTCCCCAATATTATTCAGGCCGAAATTACTCCGGTTTGGGATGAAAATATCGTCCTGTGCCTGAGCCTATCCAAATTTGGACTACCCACTTTGCGCACCGGAATCGTCATCGCCCGTAAGGAAATCATCCGTTTGGTCTCACGAATGACATCAGTCTTCAGTTTAGCTCCGGGTAGCTTGGGTCCCGCTCTTGCTCTCGAACTTGTGCGAAGCGGAGATATTATGCAGGTAAGCCGTGAAGTAATAAAACCCCACTACGGAAAAAAGTCTCAACAAGCTGTTAACCAACTCCAGGCAGAACTCGATGGCTTACCCTACGCCATTCATAAGCCGGAGGGAGCCTTATTCCTTTGGCTTTGGTTAAAGAATTTACCGATCACCACCGAAGAGCTCTACCATAGATTGAAAACCAAGGGAGTATTGGTTGTACCCGGACATTATTTTTTTCCAGGACTGAATGAACCATGGAAACATAAAGACGAATGCATACGGGTTACCTTTGCCCAGGATGAAGAAGTTGTTTCTCGGGGACTGTCCATTATCGCCGAAGAAATTCGGTCGCTTCATTAAGAATAAATTCCCGTATTCCAGACACCTTTGCGGGTGACAATTCACGGTGTATGCGCAAAAGCATACTTCTTATGATTCAAACCATTCATTTCTTCAGGATCTTTATCCTTGGCTTGACCCTCCCCTTTTTCCTTCAAGCTTCCGACACCTTCACGCCATATTCCAGTAGCAAAGATGTGCCCGTAAATGTAGTTGAATTATGGGATTCTTATGATCCATCCAAAGAGGAAATTGATACCAAGGTGATTAATGAAACCAAGGAGGATGGCGTGATTAGTCGCTATGTTACTTATAAAGTTGGAACCTTTAAGGGGGTAGAAGCCCGCGTAGCCGCCTACTACACCTTTCCTGACAAACCTGGCAAACATCCATCATTCGTATGGACACATGGTGGTGGGCAGAGAGCTGAAAAAGATCGGGGGATCTATTTCGCTAAGCAGGGATACGCCGTGATCGATATTAATTGGCTCGGCCGATCGATGGAGAAAGGGGTCAAAGAAAATACCGACTGGGGAAAAGTCGATCCGACCTTGGGTCCAAGGTTTTACCCTAAGGCATTAAGACAGCAGTGGAAAAGAACCTTGATACCAGACGAATATTCAATTGATCCAGTTCCAAGCCCGAGAAATTCCAATTGGTTTCTCTTAGCTGTTGCAGGGAAAAGAGGGATTACTTTTTTGGAGCAACAGCCAGAAGTCGACGCAAACCGCATCGGCTTTGCTGGTTTTTCCATGGGTGGAGTGATTACCGCAATGAATGCAATCGATCCTAGGTTAAAAGCAGTTGTGCCCTTTGTGGGAGGCTCAGGCTTTAATCATCAAGACCTTCCCGAAATCGAGGGGAGTAGCCAGCGTGCTCATTATAAAAATATCGAACTTTACCGGACAACCGTTGATGTGAGTAGTTATTGGCCCCGAGTTCAATGCCCGGTTGCTTTTCTCACTTCTTCCAACGATTTCCACTCACCTTATGAACGTATCCAAAAGTGTATGAATTTACTGTCCCATAAAAACTATCGAATCTCTGCAAACATGCACAGAAACCACGGTCCTGATCCAGAACAATGGGTACTGCTTAATCTGTGGTTTGATCGATACCTCAAGGGCAAACAAGTTAACATCCCTCCAACTCCCTCATCTTTATTGGAAATTAAGAAGGATACAGCACACTTTTCCGCCTACCCTAAACAAACTGATCATTTAATAGATGTCGAAATTTATTACAGTTACGACCCAAACGCACGCACTCGTTTTTGGAAGAGCGCAAATTCAATCAAGGAAAACGAAAAATGGTCCGCACAATTTCCTATTTATCCCAAACTCCCATTGTATGCCTTTGCTCTATGCAGGTATAACATGATACAGAACATCCCCCTTCAAAGAGGGGAATCTAAAACTTTTACTCTTAACTCGGTTGAACAAATCTACGAACCACCGGAAATTGACCTATCTTCTTATTCTTTAATACCCAAAACACGACAGGTTGATAATTTTTCCTCCGGAGTAAAGGATTGGGCCATCAGAGAAAACGGTAAACGATTGGAGACTTATAAATTTCAGGACCCCTCGCTTGACCTTTCGAATGAGTTAGACCTTACCCTGGGCATTGACCCTCAAGGTAAAGAACTGATGGTTAGCCTAAAAACAAGTAGCAGTTTTGTATCCAAGGGAGAAGGTATGGGGAAATTTCAAGCAAATAGGAAGGTCGATGGAAAGGGCGAAAGAAAGGTCATCTTCAAGCGAAAGGATTTTACCGATAAGAAAGAAGGGCAAATTGCATGGTCAAAAATTGGAAATTTTTCCATTGCGATAATCGATCTTAAAGCAAAACGTCCCATCAATCTTGCCGATATGGGACCGCCACGCCACCTCAAGTATATTGAGATGATTTCTATCGATTGATCATTAGGGGGGAGGCCAATGATGATCTTTTTTTCAGTACCTTAACTATTTTCAGGATAGCCAATTTACTATCTGTTTTTTAGACCTAGCAGCATGAGACACCAACCGATTGACCCCCAGTTATTTTCCAAAAACAGAGAGAGGTTAATCAATTCCCTACCAATAAATTGCCTGGCTATTCTCAATGCTAACGACCTGATGCCAAGTAATGCCGATGGTACCCTGCCCTACCACCCCAATTCTGACCTCTTTTATCTTTCAGGCATTGAGCAGGAAGAGTCCATTCTTGTCATTCAACCTGGTGCTGAAAAGCCAAGAGACCGAGCTCACCTTTTTCTCCGTAAACCCAATCCAAAACTCACTCTTTGGGAGGGCTACAAGCTTAGTAAAGCAGATGCCCGAACCGTTTCTAGTATTTATTATGTACATTGGATTGATGATTTTGCCCAAGTTTTTGCCAAACTAGCACGCATACAGAAAGGGGCTTTCTTTCTAAATGACAACGAGCACCAAAGGGCAGAAAATCCTGTGGAAACACGGGATCAACGCTTTCGAAACTCCCTCCGTAATCGCTACACCAAAAGAAGGTTTCTTCGGCTTGCCCCCCACCTGCATACTTTGCGGTTTAACAAAGATAATAGGGAAGTCACCCTGATCAAGCAGGCAGTTAATATCACCGCAAACACTTTTAAGGATATATTAACTACGATAAAACCCGGTGTAATGGAGTATGAGATCGAGGCAGAATGGGCTCGTGCCTTCATCCGGAAAAGGTGTAAATTTGCTTACGGCCCAATTATCGCCTCAGGAAAGAATGCCTGTATTCTTCACTACCTCCAAAATGATCAGCCCTGCAAAAAGGGGGACCTTTTATTGATGGATGTGGGTGCATGTTATGCCAATTACAACGCAGACCTTACCCGGACAATACCAGTAAATGGAAAATTCTCACCCAGGCAAAAACAGGTTTACCAGGCAGTCCTCCGGGTATTACGTAAGTCCATAAGTGGTGCTACAGCGGGCAAGGAAATCAAACAGTGGAACACTGAAGCACATGAAATGATGAATGAGGAATTAGTGGATTTGAAACTCATTTCCCTCAAAGACTTAAAGAAACAAAAAACAAATCGACCGGCTTGCCGGAAGTATTTTATGCACGGACTCGGGCACTCGTTGGGTCTCGATGTCCACGATGTATCCATCGGTCAAACTCACTTAAACGAAGGTGCTGTTTTTACAGTAGAACCCGGGATTTACATTCCAGAGGAGGGGCTCGGCATTCGACTGGAGGACAATATTGTTATTTCGGGTGATCAACCCATCAACCTAATGACCGAAGCTCCTCTCGAACCAAATGAGATTGAAGAACGGATGAACCCTTGAATTTTTTCCTCTCCTTCCACATAGTTACAACATGAACCTTAAACATTTCCTTCCCATTTTTTGCACCGTCTTTCTTGGCTCGACTTATCTCTTTGCCAGCAAGCCCAATGTTATTGTTATTATGGCTGACGATATGGGATACGGGGATGTCGGTTGTTACGGAGCCAGCACCAAAAACCTCAAAACGCCAAACATTGATCGTCTGGCTAAAGAAGGATTGCGTTTTACCAGTGGTTACTGCTCTGCATCCACATGTACCCCCACCCGTTATTCCTTTCTTACTGGAAACTATGCCTTTCGTAGAAAAGGTACTGGGATCGCTCCACCCAACGGGCCATCGATTATTCAGCCTGGCGAAACCACGATTGGAGATCTGCTTAAGCAAGCAGGGTATAAAACCGCGGTCATTGGAAAGTGGCACCTTGGACTTGGGGCTCCAGGAAAAGGACCAGACTGGAATGGACAACTCAAACCTGGCCCGAGGGAGATCGGGTTTGACTACAATTTTCTTTTACCCACAACCAATGACCGAGTTCCACAAGTCTATGTAGAGAACGATCGTGTACTCAATTTAGATCCGAAAGACCCACTTTGGGTGGGATCTCGAAAACCCAGCCCGGACCATCCAACAGGCATTACTCATCGGGATACACTAAAGATGGACTGGTCGCACGGCCACAACTCCACTATCCATAATGGCATAAGTCGGATTGGTTTTTATACTGGCGGAAATGCTGCCCGGTTTCGAGATGAGGATCTGGCAGATAAATGGGTGGAAAAATCTGAAGAATGGATCAAGCAGAACAAGAAGGATCCTTTCTTTCTCTTCTTTGCTTCTCATGACCTACATGTTCCACGCATCCCCCACGAACGATTTCGCGGAACATCTGCTCTTAGCTACCGCGGAGATGTAATCGTGCAACTGGATTGGTGCGTTGGGGAAATCGTTCGTATCATAAAAGAGCAAAACCTGGATGATAACACCATGGTTATCTTCTGCTCGGACAATGGACCCGTTGGCGATGATGGATACAAAGATGGTGCCTTGGAATATATGGGAGACCACAAACCAGCTGGGCCCTACAAAGGTGGAAAGTACAGTATTTTTGAGGGTGGTACCCGCACACCTTTTATTACTTGGTGGCCAGGAAAAATTAGGCCGGGAGTATCAGATGAAATTGTATGCACCATCGACCTAGCCACCAGCCTTGTCTCTCAGGCTGGCGTTTCTATTCCTGAACAAGCCCTAGTGGATAGCCAAAATATTATAGGGGCTCTACTGGGAGAGGAAGGAGCTAAGGGTCGCGAACACCTAATCCAGCAGGACAATGGAGGAAGAGGTAACTTTGGGTTCCGAAAGGGGAAATGGAAACTTCTTCGGCACGCCAAAAAAATGGCCAGGAATGTAAAAGTCGAAGAAACCTTGGCCAATACAAATGTGGAAAGACTCACTTTAATTAATTTAGAAGAAGATCCTGGCGAAACCAAGAATCTGGCTAAATCCAACTCCGACCTAGTCGAAAAGTTAAATGCCGAACTTCAGATAATTCTTGATGCGGGTCGCAGTCGAGAAACCGACTCTGTTTCCCAGTAGTCTTAATGCGCCTCACTGTTTTTTCTTTCTTCTCCCTGTGTTCATTTATCTGGGCCAGAGACAAGCAGCCTAACATTCTCTACATTTTCACCGATGATCAATCGGTTCGTTCCGTGTCCGCCTATGAGAAGGCACGCTCCTGGGTAAGCACTCCTAACATCGACCGATTAGCCAAATCAGGCGTTCGCTTCACCCAGTGCTACACCGGCACATGGTGCCAACCTTCCCGTGCCTCCGCACTGACAGGACTTTTACAGCATCGATTGGACTCGATCAAGGTCACCAAATACCCAATGGCATCGTACGACCCAAAGAAACTGCCATTCTTTCCGTCTGTACTTAGAAAGAACGGATATGAAACCGCCTGTATTGGAAAGTGGCACCTCGGTGAAGATGTGGGGCATGGCAGGGACTGGGATTATTCGGTTATCTGGGACCGTGGAGGGGGAAGAAGGAATGCCATGGCTTACTACCATGGCACCCAGGTACGAACAAATGGTGGCCCAAGAGAAGCTCTGGGAGGATACAGTAATGACCGATTCACCGAAATCGCCGAAGAGTATATCCTAAAACAAGCCGCTATCTCAAAGCCGTGGTTCCTTTGGCTTTGCTACCCTGGAGTCCACGGCCCCTACACCCCCGCCGATCGACATATGAAGGACTACTCTGGAGTACCTGACGCCAAAGTTCCCGTTGATATATTTGGCCCCCGCCCGACCAAACCCGAACACCTCAAAGACTTGACGCGTTGGAAAAAAGACAGCAACGGAGACCCTCTTAAGTATGACAATCTTGTAAAGAAATATCATCGGGCGGTCAGGTCTTTGGACGATGGTGTGGGCACTATGCTCGCTGCCTTGAAAAAAACAGGCCAATTAGAAAATACGGTTATCATCTTTACCTCAGATCAAGGATTCGCGTGGGGACAGCACGGTCTGCAAGAAAAATGGGCAGCTTATGACGCCAACCTTTTAGCCCCATTAATTTTTTCTTCACCAGGGAAAATACAGGCAAATACAATCTGTAAGGAACCTGTTAACGGAGTCGATATTACCCGAACCATTCATTCATTGAGCCGAACACTTCCAGCATGGCAAATGCATGGAAGAGACCTTTCAGGTTTACTCGATGACCCCTCCTCTTCTTTGACTGCGCCCATGCTTCTCATCAACACAACCTATGAGTATGGAAATACCGTCACCGAACGCCTAAAAAGCAAGAATTACGATATCTTCCAAAGAAGAGGCCTTACCGCCTGGCTGATGATGCGAGATGGACCATACAAATACATCCGTCATTTCGATGAAGATACGATCGAGGAACTCTATGATTTAAACAAGGACCCCGAGGAGTTGAACAACCTGGCCGTGAGTTCCCAACATCATGACTTGCTCAAAAAACTGCGGGTCAGAACGGTTGAAGAGATGCAAAAAAAGGATGGTGACTTTGTTCAATACCTACCTGCACCAAAGGAGCGGCATTATTAATTCCCGCAGACTATTCCAGGGACACATTACCTGCTTTTTGACATCTCTCCTAAGCTTTTTGGCAATCGGTTGTGGCCTAGAAAACAAAAAGGAACTTTTTTCACTTACTGAGCTTTCGGGCAGTGCATTAGGTACCACCTGGTCCGTAAAAGTTGTTAGCTATAAAGAATTTGATCAGTCGGATCTTAGAAATGAGATCGTACAAAACATAGAGAAGGCCGAAAAAATCTTCTCACATTGGAGACCCGACTCTGAACTTAGTGAACTTAATCATGCACAGGACACCAACCCTAGATCCATACATCCAAGACTCCACGAACTCATCAAACATGCCGAATGGATGAATCGTGAAACCGGCGGTGCCTTTGATCCAACCATCGCACCATTGGTCAACCTTTGGGGCTTCGGGCCAACTAGTGGCTCACGCTCCACCATTCCAAAAGATGATATAATTGCAGTTACTAGAAAACTCACGGGAATGGATAAGTTGGAAGTGTTGCCTAGAAACAGGATCAAAAAAAGAATCGCTGGCATGCGGCTAGACCTTTCCGGGTCAGCCAAAGGAGAAATCATAGATCAGGTCTGTCAGCTTCTCAACCGCTGGAATTTCAAAAATTACCTAGTTGAAATTGGAGGAGAAATCAGGGCCCATGGACGAGGAAAGAAAGGTAATAATGGGTGGATCGTCGGTTTAGAGAGTGGAGACTCTGGTCGGGGCGGATTCGTGTCGGTAGCTCTTCGCGATTATGCAGTAGCCACATCCGGTACATACCGACTAAAAAAAACAAATCCTAAGTCGCCGCGAAATGCATCTCACCTACTCAACCCCAAAACAGGACTTCCCATTGAGCATAATTTAATTGCAGTCAATGCATTTGCCCCCACCGCCAGGGATGCGGATGCCTGGGCCACAGCATTGATGGTCATGGGGCTGCAGGAGGGCATGAAAAAAGCCGAAGAAATGAATCTGGTCGCTCGCTTTTGCAAAGAGGTAGACGGTGAAATAGAATTTCATTACAGTACAGCTTACCAACGCCTTTTTCCTGCCAAAAACAATTTATAATTTCATCTGATTTCTTCTTGTTATCAGCCATTACACAATTCTTATTGAATTTTTAGTATGAACTATTTGGAATTCATAAAACCACACTTATTAAATTAAAAACTTCTATACTAATATTCTCAAACCTAAGATTTAGGCTTTGGAACATGGTCACAAGCTCCAAACTTTGAATTAAATTTATCAAATTATGAATCGACGAAATTTTATTAAATCGAAAGTTGCAGGAACCGCGATCCTCGCTTCCTCTGGTCTAGTCTGTAAAGCAACTGCCAAGAACCCTCCTGCAGTAAACGAACATACTTCGATTCTGGATGTCGATGTTCTGGTTGTCGGTGGTGGGTCCGCCGGACATGTGGCAGCTATCCAAGCCGGTCGTCTGGGAGCCAAGACTGTTCTTCTTGAAAGAAATTCACAACTGGGAGGAACCACAACTACCGGTGGTGTTTGCTTCCCTGGACTTTTTCACGCTTGGGGCAAGCAGGTCATTTCCGGAATTGGTTGGGATCTGGTCAAAAAATCTGTGGAAATCGATGGTCGCAAGCTTCAGGATTTCACCATAAATCATCGGTCACATGTGCCCAATCATGTTCAATTAAATGGACAGTTGTATTCCCTTCTTGCTGAAGAATCCTGCCTAGATGCAGGCGTATCACTCGCTTACTACCAATTCCCTGAAAAGGTCACCCAAATTCCCGAGGGGTGGATGGTGGATGTGCGAGGGCAAGGAGTTAGCTATCAATTGCGTTGCAAACAAATTATAGACTGCAGTGGAAACGCCACCGTGGTCGGGATGCTAGGATTTGAACGTTTGCGTGGAGACGAACGACAGCCTGGCACCCATGTAGTAATTTTCAAGGGTTTGAACATGGCAATGGTAAATAAGAACGCCAAGCAAATCCAGCAAATGTACGACAACGCAATCAAGGAAGGCCGCTTACAGAAAGGAGATACCTGGAGCGGTAATGTGATGCAACCCATCCGCAGCACCAGAGGAAATGTGAATCATATCTTCGGTGCCGATTCAACTGATGCGGCCACCCAGACCCAAACCAACCTAGCTGGCAGAAAATCGGTACTACGGATGCTCAAGTTCCTCAAAACTATACCCGGAGGTAAGAATGCCAGTATTGACAGAATGATGAACGAAACCGCAACCCGTGAGACATTTCGAATCGAAGGGGAGTCTACCATTACCGTTAATGACTACCAGAACGGCAGAATATTTGATGATGCCCTGTGTTATTCTTTTTACCCAATCGACTTGCACACCAAGGATGGTGTGGTACCCAAGCACCTTAAGAGAGGTGTGGTTCCAACCATTCCAAGAGGCTCACTGATTCCAAAGGGGTCGAAGAATTTAATGGTTGCAGGCCGTTGCCTATCCAGTGACCGCTATGCCAATTCTGCAGCACGGGTACAGGCATCCTGCATGGGCATGGGGCAAGCAGCAGCCTGCACTGCAGTGCTCGCCGCAAAGTCTTCAATAACCCCCAAAGAAGTTCCTTTGGATGATATCTACTCTCTGTTACGCGAACATGGGGCAATTGTACCCTCCAAGTCCTAAGAGAGCTTGAAAAGAAGACGGATTATATCTCTGTTCAATGCCCTACTCTTTTTGGTCATGGCGTTGTCGGGCATTTATGCCTTTTCGCAGCCATTCTCTATCGAAATAATCGGCCTACACGCCCTATCTGGCTTTCTTTTTATCGTGGTGGTTGTTGGGCATATCCTCAATAATGTGGTTCCGCTCAAAAAGTACTTTAAGCATGGCACCTCACTGGGAGTTGGCCTGATTGTCGCATTATCCACCGCACTCTTTTACTACCAACCTGCCCCAATTAAGGCGATTCTTGGTCTAAGCGGCAATCTTGGACCTGCCCAAGATATGTTTAAGATAAAAAATGAAGGCCTAACCTACCAGTACTCTCCCGACCCAGGTTATAAACTACTATTGGATGTGCGTACAGGTCCCAGCTATAATGCTCAAAATCCTCCTCATTTAGCAATCTGGCTGGAAAACCAGTCCCTTTATCATATCAAAACCCTCTTTTCATCTGACCATAACAAAAGCCGGGAAGAATTACCTTATTGGGCATTCAAAGTGGGAGGTTGGGAAAAAGCGATAAAAGATGCAGAGGAAAAACAGTTGTCCATGGATGAATCAATCGATGCGATTTCAGAAGCTACTGCAAATGGTTCCTTCGATCCATCAGATTACATCCTGCCCAAAGACCAAACTTCCTCGATGCCCTACCGGGTGATGCTCGAAATCAACCAACCCAATGATCCATCCAGCCAACTGGATGACCAACCTTCCCTGGTTTATGAAGTGGAAGTTGATAATTTTGACCCCCGAACGTTTCAACTACTTGAACTTGTGGGCTATCCTTCCTTTGACCAAGAAAAAGACGAGTGGTACCTCAGCTATGTGGATCAAAGCATTGAATCTGCTTTTGAAATCGTGGACAGTGCTCTTTTGCAAATTGAGCGAAAAAACGAGAACTCCTTTTTTCAGAATGCTAAAACACAGGAAGACTGAGTACCTCTTTTTTCCCTCGAGTCTTACACCTTGCAAGGTTGATTGATTTTATTTGATCATAGGTTGCGAATGAAAATCACTAGGTTTTGGATCATTGTATGGGCGACCCTTATTCACCTAGATGCCCGCACTTATGTGGTCTCCCCACAGGGTAACGATGCCAGTCCTGGCACCTTTGAAAAACCAATCCAGACTATTTCATCAGGAGCAAGGCGGGCACAACCGGGTGATACAGTATTAGTCCAAGGAGGAGTCTATCGGGAACGAATAACTCCAATGAGAGGAGGAATGCCTGGGATGCCTATTACCTATCGGGCAGAAAATGGAAAACGAGTATTGATTAAGGGTTCTGAAACCTGGAAACCCAAGTGGAGAAAAGAAGGGAAAGGAATTTACTCAGCCAAGCCTGATGATCATCTTTTTTCTGACCGAAGTTCAGAATACCTCGATCATTACAATCCTTTCAAAGTGTTACTTGCTTCCACTCCATATCGCAGAGAAGGAAAAAAGGAAGCTGAGCGTAAAGAAGAAGGAGATAACCGATTTGGTGAAACCGACCATGATATTGCTTACACTTGTGGGCAAATCATTGTAAATGATCTCCCATGGATGGAAGTTCCATTGCAAGAAGAACTGGCTTCAAAAGGATGGTGGTATGATCAAAAAACCGAAAGAATATGGGTTCACTTTGGCGGCTTAATTCCTGAAGAACAAAACATAGAAATCACTACCCGAAGGAGGCTTTTTGCTCCGGTTCAGAGAGGTCTCGGCCACATTGTAGTAGAAGGCTTTATTTTTGAGCATTGCGGCAACCAATATCCCACCAATTTCTGGAAAGAAGATAAATATGCTCAGAAAGGTGCGATTGGACTGGAAGCAGGCCACAACTGGGTTATTCGGAATAATCTGGTGCGCTATGCCAAAACCACCGCGATTGATTGTGGAAGAGTCGATGGAAATACTCCCTACAATGGATATTCGCATGATAACCTGATTGAAGGAAATTATTTCATCGATAACGGTTCTGCAGGAATTCTAAGTTACGGATCTAAAAATCTGATCATTCGTAACAATGTGATCCTCCGAAATAATACCCTGAACTTTTTTGGTAAAAAGAGATGGGAGCATGGGGGTATTAAATGTCACCATTTAAAAAATGGACGAATTGAGGGAAACTATATTGCCCGCAATTCATATTCTCCAGGAATCTGGTTGGATAATGAGTTTCCCGGAAGTCGCATCAGCCGAAACATCATTCACCATAACGGCACCCATGGCATATTTCTGGAAATGAGTAATTATAAATTCGATCAATTATTGGTTGATCATAATCTTATTTTTGAAAACCAGATGGACGCAGTTTACATACATGATGCCTCTGGAGCCACCTTCTCTCACAATTTAATTTCTGATTCTTCCAGCCCATCAAGCGGCGGGCAATTGGTTCGCATCCAACAAGTAAGCCACCGGGCAAGTACCGCAAATCACAGCTTTTTTCATAATTTATTTATGGGTAGATTAACGAAGATCGAAACCAATTACCCTGAGTTTTTAAGCGGCCTCCAAAGATTTGATTTCAATAGTTATGGATTCAATGAGGACGACAGAAACTTTCTAATTAGCAATAAAAGCGATGTGCCCTATCCATGGAAACAAGATGCTTTTCAAGACTTAATCCTTAAAGAACTTGATTACGGGAAAACTCCTACCGAATGGAATAAACTAAAAAATAAAGTCTCTATGAATATGGATGAGTGGAAAACTTTCTGGAAAAACAAAGGGAAGAAAAATGACCTGAACAGTTTTTTCTCCCCAACTTCCAAAATTAGTTACGACGAGGAAAAGCAGGAAATGGCTATTCTTAACCCCAGGAAAACCTTAGAGGAAAGTTTCCCTAGTCCCTATGTAATGGAAAAGGATTTTTTTGGTAAAAACCGCATCAATAACAAAGACGACCAATTCGGACCCTTTAGCGAAGGTAAGGATAAAAAAGATACCTATAAAATCTGGTCGGGATTAGAGATCCTCAAGCCTCATAGCCTACCTGCAAAAGATTGGAACCGTTAAGAAAAAGTTATTTCCGTTTCCAGTAAAACATCCGTTCTTCTCTTTCTCTGCCCTCAAAGTTTCGGGGCTCCCATTCTTCAATCAGATCAAATCTGTCCGAAAATCGATCGATGATCTCCTCCCTGCTGGCACCAAAAGGTGGGCCCTCTTTGGTCAGAGGAAAGATAAAGTGAATAGCGAGGAAATGCCCACCCGGTTTTAACCAACGCGTCACTGCCTTGGCATATTCATCCCGCCGCGCCGGATCGATGGCACAGTACAGGGTATGCTCAAAAATAAGATCGTAGGGTTCCTGTGGCTCGTCTTCTAAAAAATTACCCGGGAAAAAAGCAAGGCCAGGAATCGCCTCGTAATTTTCGCCTGCTTGATTAAGGGCAAGCTCTGATAAATCAACTCCGGTCGTTTCAAACCCAGCCCTTGCCCATGCATGGGCATCGTGCCCACATCCACAACCGGGAACAAGGATACGGGAATCAGGATCCATATCATTTCCGACCAACCAATCGTTAAGGCCTGGAGCCGCATCTCCCTTGTCCCAGGGTGTATCCCCATCCACATACCTTTGGTTCCAATCTGTCTCGCTCATAAATATGCTCAGGCGGGCCAACGGGCAGAGACTGCATCGAGCCATGAACGGGCAATCAATTCATGCCCGGCAGGCAAGGGGTGGATGCCATCCCAAATCCAATGATTAGGAGAAGAGGACTTTGCGGCTTGATCAAAAATATCCTGCATGGGTAAGTGAAGAGCATTATAATCCTTGGCTAAACGAACAACCACCTTTCGCAATTCATCGGTCGCGGAACGGCGCTTGGCCCAGGCATTATCCGTACCGATTTCACCAGACCTCAGGACAAAAGGATCGATCAGAATGATTTTAAGTGCTGGATTTGCCTTACGGCTAGCATCCAAGACAAAGCGGTAGTCCCCCTCAAAATCAACAGGCTTAACATCTTTGCCCACATCATTAGTACCGATGAGAATGCTGAGCAAGTCAGGTTTGGGTTCGATTGCATCTGCCTTCCAACGTCGGCGAAGATCGGCAATCTTATGACCAGATATTCCACGGTTAGAAATCTTGGGTAGGGAACTGCCTAATTCAACGCCTAAACGGGCGGCAATCAAGAAGACATAACTGTGCCCAAGTAGATGGTTCTGGTCCCAACCATTTGGTTTACGACTTCTTTGCATATCGGTGATCGAGTCTCCAATGAATACAAGATGTTCATCCTGTTTAAATCCAGGTAAAGAATATTCATATCCATTTGGGAGAATGGAGGCGGAGGGTTTCGCTTCAGCCAGCGTGGTTAAGCTAAGAGCACCTGCCGATAAGGTCGTACTTTGTAAAAATTTTCTACGGTTCATAATGTTTTTTATTATAGTTAAAGCTTCCCTGTTTGCCTAACAAAAGAAATAAGAGGGATGAAACGAAGGCTTATCGCAGCTAATATTTGCCCAACTAGAATGAGTTAATTCTCAGTTTTCTTGAGGGTATGCTCGGGCTGTTAATCCGACCAGTTTCCAACTACCACCACTCAGGCCTTTTTTAAAGGCAGAGGAGTCCAGGATTAACATCTCTCCACGCTTAAGAAGACCGAGCTTATCAATCTTAATAACCCTATTCTTAGAACTCGACGAAATCTGAATAGGTGGTTTGCTACCGATGCGGAAAGAACCTCCTTGTTTGCCAGTTTCACCAATATCAAGACTTAGAGAATTAACCTGTACATCCTGCTGAAAACGGATGGCCAAAGCCTCCCCGGAATTAACCTGGTTGGAATTGTTCCCTACCACTCCAAACCCGCCGGAATCCTGAGCAGGACCTCCTCCTTTTACAGACACGCTTAAAGTAATGGGAGATGGAATGGGTATGGGCTTCGTCCAGTCAAACTTGATTGATTCGCCCAACTTGTGGGCAACACCCTTACCACTCTTCTCTGCAAACGAAAGAAAACTCCCTGAAAGGAGAGTAAAGGAGAACATATAAAAAATCCGCATAAGATTAACAACTACACAAAGCCAGCTTATTAAAAAGAGCAAGCCCTGGTAAACTTTGCCGACCTACAAAAAGGAGAGTTCAAGTCCTTCAAGAACTGGAGAAGATGCGTTGCTCGTTTTGTCAGTCATTCGAAGTTCTACTTGGAATGAATGACCTGCAGGGAGTGAGGAAATGTCAAGTTGGGCAGGTTCGCGGTGAACCTGTTTAGAAAAGCCCGGCACATAATCGTAACTCTCCTTAACTTCGCTCCACTCACTCCATTGGTCAATCGAACCGTCCCCAGTCTTGTCCACTCCTACGCGGGTTTCCACTTTTTCCACCCATGGACCCGGGCTTACATAATCCTCATCGGTTTGGGTTATTAAATAAAATGTGCCATCGGCAAAGCCAATATCCGGATCAGGATGACCGCTACCAATTTCTCCACAAAACTCAAAAGGCTTGTTGATATCGGAAGAAGTAAACCAAGCCGTGCGTATTTTTTTATGGGCGGGATGATAATCTCCAAACAAATAGTATTGGCCACCTATGCAAATGGCAGCCCAGTCACCATAAGCATTTTGTACAGGTTCGTGAATTTCATACTCGGCCACATTTGAGGGAAATCTCTTGGGGTCCTCCTTTGTCCAATGGGGATGTTGGTAAGTTCCAATCTTTCCAGTTGGCTTGGTTCGGTGATCAACAGCAGGCTGCAAAACCTTAAAAGGATACATGCCATTGGGGCTTACCGAATGCCCGGCCAACGGAGAGTCCCATGAATGCTTACTGGCATTAATTGGGCTGTAATCTTCATAAATAATATGAAACTTTCCATCCAAATCACGAATCACAGCACAGTCAGAACCGTGGGAAGGATCGGCAAAAGCCATACCCATATTTTCCCCAGGGAGACCATCTGTTAGGTCATCGTCAATGAAAAGATGAGGGTCTTGATCATTGGGAAAGTCATAATAAATGTATGTCTTTCCACCCACCTGTTCAGCAGTGGTGGTCCATCTAGCAAATGCAGGAGTAACTGAACCATGGTGTACCCAATTGATCATGTCCCGACTTTGCCAAGCATTATATCCCTGAAGGTTTCTTTTTAACCCACCGGGAGCATTAAATTGATTAGGATGTGGAGTGGTTTTTAAAGGAATATCAAACCCCGGAAGGGTTGCATCCTGAGCAATAAATTTCTTTCCTTGTTTATTGATTCTTCCATAACGCCCGAATAACCAGTAGTCTTGGGGTCCTTTTACCAAGAATACAGGTGCATCCTGAAGATTATTAGGACCAACCTGAGGAACCGCATTCCAGTTTTGCCAACTTGTGGATTGCCGAAGCAATAGGGAACTGGCCGATCTTTTCTTTTTGAAATTAGGAGTCCTCACCGTTGCCTGCCCGGATTTGTGCTGAAGCCTAATCTCTCCTTTATCTAGGAAAATCCCATTTTGTTTAATCAGGGCAGAATCCCATTGCTTAGTTGTCTCTAAGATCCAGGGCTTTTGACCGTAAGTAAAAAAGCAGGCAACCAGGAAGGAAATACTTAGTAAAATCGATATTTTCATTTCCCCATTCAACCCCGCAAAAGGGAACAGGTAAATTCATTTCTCAACCTTAGTGAGAAAAAGATCTCGCAGGTGAAGAGCAGATCCAATCCCATCAAAATCATATTGAAAGTTACCGGTTTCAATCGCATCGCCTCCCCCATGCCCGGTAAGTTCGAGAAGGTAGTAAGGATCATCACGGTCTACTTCAATCAAACAGGTGTAGATCAAAGAGGGTTGACCCAATAATTTATCAGGAAAGTTTGGGTTGGAATCAAAAGGTGCATTAATTTCGACACAGAGTACAAATTCCTTCTCCTGGCCCTTCACTAAGTAAGGATCCAGTGCGTATTGGTGAGACTGGGTGGCACCGGATGTGGAGTCTGCATCTCCCGATGGAGCGATTCCAGAAATCAAGGTATAGCGGTGACGCCACAGGGGCAGAATGTGGTGCCTCTCAGTCTGGTAATCTTCCCACAAAGGAGTAGGAGAATAGGCGAGGGATTGCTCTAAATAGAGGGTCTCGATCATCGACCCAGTAGTACTCTCCGCCCAAACCGCAACCGATGGCATGGTCTTCAGGTTTTCTGGGAAATGAAGTAGAACAGATAAACCCGAAGAGTTTTGCTCCCGGCAATCACGAATAATCAATTTTCGATGAGGTGCTGGTTTAGAAAAAGCGGCCAGGCTCGAAGATCGAACGATCTCCGCTCGGTTCCGAGACTCATAACTCCCATCAATCAACCATGAAACGGGAGGAATATTTTCAACCGCTGCATAGAGCAGACCTCCAAATAGAATCAGTAAAATAAGAAGTTGTTTGCGAAACCCATCCCTACCATGCCCCTTTTTTGTTCGGTTACGAAAGTAAGGAAGGCGGGCGGATAAGTGCAAAACCACTAGAGCAAGAGTGATAAATCCTGCAAGCAAATGAACTTGTGTAGCTGTAAGGGAAAAAGGGCGAAAGTAAGCCCACCCGCCCGTAATAGCCAGGGCAAGAAAGCTAAAGAGTAGGCCAAAATTTACTAGATGCCTCATTCACCCATCAGTGGCCGGGCTTACTTGGATTACCAAGAGGTTTGGATCCATCAAATCCAATTAACTTTCTTAGTTCCGATATATGAGACTTTCCTATTTCTCGGGGGTTGGCATTATGCTTTTTACACAAGGCTGCAGCAAAACCTGTAGCGATCCCCATTTGCCCACAGGTATTCATCACCCGAGGTCCGCAAAGCCCAACATGAGTGCAACTAAAACAACGACCCGCCATCATTAGGTTGGTAAGATTCCTAGAATAAAAACTACGAAAAGGGATGTAATAGTGACCACCGGTATGTCGAAACATAGCAGCAGATAGAAAATCCTGCTTTGAGCCCTTTAGTTTTCGCTGGAAATGACCATCCACCTCTCTTTTCTCAACGACCACGGCATCCGAAAATTCTCTGCGTTCGACCGCATCATGCATGTCATAAATATGATCACCCATGATCCTCCGGGATTCACGCTTCCCTCCGACATAAGCCACCCATGCCAAACGATTAGGCGCATATTTTGGGTTTTTCTTGGCATTGGAAAAACTTCCGAAAATAGCCCGTAACATGTGATCCCGAATCGCCTCAGCATCATCAATTTGATTTAACTTATTCTCTGAATATTCCCAGTACCATTCCCCATTGATCGCAGCATGATTTCCTGCCACGGGTAAAGCCCATGGAACCTTGGGGAAGTCCTGTTTGGTCTTGGAACGCACACTGTTCCAAAGCACGCTTGTCCCCATTACCCGATTGTCTGGTTTTTCAGGACTCCAAAGGTCTCCATACTTATCCCACCCCTCATTGTGCTCAGAGGCAGCCTCCCGGCCGTAGCGATAATCCGCACCTGCCCAATATCCTAGCCAGCCATCACCAGTGGCATCAATAAAAGAAGGGGCACTAAATCGTTTAATCCGGCCCGAATTAACTTCCCTAGCTTCAACACTTACAATTTGATTACCTTCCTTTTCCAGACCACAGGCAAGGTGATGAGCAAAAAGATCAACGCCAGATTGAGCCATGGCCTGTTCCCGCTTTTCCTGATCATTTTTTGCCTTAGCATGGCCATTGGGATAGTGAGCGGTATCTATCTTTTTTAAGATTTTGGTACCGTATCCATGGATACCCAAAGAATGTACTCGTACCTCTTCACTCGCATTCCCCCCGAATAAGGGACGATCCTGGATTAGGGCTACTTTGAGCCCCTGCGACCGAGCAGCCAAAGCGGCACCACAACCGGTCATGCCTCCTCCAACGATCACGACATCAAAAGAAAATTCCTCAATTTTCTCCTTGGCTCGCCCCGAGACCTCATCCTTCCAGTCAGATAACTCCTTAAGGTCTTTACTGGGTAACACAGGATTGGTTTCCTGAGTGAAATAAAGAGCGTCACAGCGGCCATCAAATCCAGTCAAGTCTTTCAGGGCCACTTTGATATCCCCTGCCTTTTTAATGTCGATGGATCCACCCTTTTGCCAATGCCAGGACTCATCCGTATGACCAAAAGTTTCCTTTACCGGTTTGCCATCCACCCATACTTGAAAACGGCCTGGCGATTCCCAATCTCCCTTACACCAGTCACGATTGCGTACCCACAAATGCCAGGTGCCAGCTAAAGGAAGGCTTACCGTGGTAATGGCATCCTGTACCGGTTGACCCATGCCATGAGCAAGAAGGTAATTCCCCCCCATTTGTAGGTAGTGCTGGGTATCTAACTTCCAGCCTCCCAATTCAGCAAAGCCGGAAGCTTCCACCAATACGCCCGACCGGCTCAAGGCCGAACTGGGACGGGCACCCATTAAATAACTGGGCGAGAGAAGGGAGGTAACCCCTACCCCGCCGATTACTCGAAGAAATTCACGTCGTTTTGAATACTGATTCATAATTTTTTATTTTATGGAAATTTAAGAAAGTATGTTTTTGACCACATGTCCATGAACATCGGTTAATCGGTAATCTCTGCCCTGAAACTTATAGGTAAGCTTTTTGTGATCCACGCCCATCAGGTGAAGGATCGTGGCGTTAAGGTCATGCACATGGACAGGGTCGTTTGTAATATTGTAGGAAAAATCATCAGTTGCTCCATAAGAAAATCCTTTCTTCACCCCAGCTCCTGCAAGCATCATGGTGAAGCACCTAGGATGATGATCACGACCATAATTGTTTTCTGTCAATGCACCCTGAGAATATATCGTACGGCCAAACTCGCCGCCCCATACAATTAAGGTATCATCCAGTAAGCCTCGTTGCTTAAGGTCGGAAATCAAAGCAGCCGTAGGCTGGTCCACATCGCGGCATTGACCACGAATCTGCTTGGGTAGGTTGCCGTGTTGATCCCAGCCCATATGAAACAATTGAATGCAGCGGACATCCCGCTCGGCCATGCGTCGGGCAAGCAGGCAATTTGCGGCATAGGAACCGGGCTTACGGACATCCGGTCCATACTGATTAATTGCACTTTCAGGCTCCGTTGAAAAGTCCAGTAAGTCAGGCACACTTGCCTGCATTCGAAAGGCCATCTCGTATTGGGAAATACGGGCGTCAATATCGGGATCCCCAACCGTTTTATGATCCATACGGTTAAGTTTGGCCAAGTCATTAAGCATGCCCCGCCTCATTGCACGGTCTATCCCCGGAGGATCAGACAGATACAACACCGCATCTCCACTGTTACGAAACTTCACCCCTTGGTAACGGGTGGGTAAAAATCCGGCACCCCACAGACGGTCATATAGGGGCTGGCAACTGGGACGGCCTGACCCAAAGGAGGACAAGACCACATAGGCCGGTAAGTCCTGATTGGATGCCCCCAATCCGTAACTCAGCCAGGAACCAAAACTTGGACGCCCCGCAAGCTGGTGCCCAGTTTGAAAGAAAGTCATCGCCGGGTCATGGTTGATCGCTTCGGTGTGCATCGACTTAATGAAGCACAATTCGTCCGCCTGTTTAGAAAGATGGGGCAAGAGCTCGCTTATCCACTGGCCTGATTGGCCATGCTGGGCAAATTTAAAAATACTTGGTGCAATCGGGAAACTTTTTTGACCCGAGGTCATCGTTGTCAATCTTTGGCCTTTGCGTATCGATTCTGGAAGATCATTGCCTCGTTCCTTTTCCATCATCGGCTTAGGATCAAATAAATCCATCTGGGAGGGTGCACCTGACTGAAATAGATAGATCACCCGCTTCGCCTTGGGGGCAAAATTGGGAAACGAGGCTATTGATGGTGAAGAAGCCTGGCCTCCCTTAGGTAGTAAACCGGCAAGTGCTGCCGCACTTAGTGCAGCGGCTCCATTGCGTAAAAAAATTCTACGGTTTAAAAAGTCCTGAGCCGCTAAGCTAGCAGGCTTTTGTTCAAGTAATTGTGAAAATACATTCATTATTGTTCTTAGTTTTTCATGATTACACGGTCAAGGTTCAGCAAAATATTAGCTGTGCTGGTATAGGCTGCTAATTCGACTTCATCCAGCCCCGACCGAGATGTAGAAGATCCTTGGTTGATCAAACTCTTTGCTGCTTCTGGGTTTTCCAAGAACCTCTTTCGTCTTTTATTAAGCCCATCTTGTAAAATGGATAAAGTCTCCGCATTCGGCGAACTACCAGTGGCCAACCTATAACCTAAAATCAATCTGTCTTCGGAATTTTTGGCTGATTCAATACTCAGCATTTTCTCTGCGAGTGCACGGGCTGCTTCCACATAGGTAACTTCATTCAGCAAAGCCAAAGCTTGAAGAGGGGTATTGGTTCTTGAACGCTTAGGCATACAAATTTCACGATTGGGAGCATCGAAAAGAAGCATGGAGGGCGGGGCTGCGGTGCGTTTCCAAATTGTATAAATACTGCGCCGATACAACCCGTCCCCCTGATCTGCTTTATAATTGAGCAGATTTCCAAAGGTACTGGTTTCATCCCATACTTTCTCGGGCATGTAGGGCCGGGCACTGGGACCACCAATCTTTGGCACAAGGAGACCACTGGAAGCGAGTGCCTGGTCCCGGATAATTTCTGCGGGCAACCGAAGTCTTGGGCCCCGGGCGAGTAGACGGTTATCAGGATCCTTCTGGTAAAGACTTTCACTGGCAGATGAACTCTGCTGATAGGTCTTACTCAGCATAATGAATTTGATCATCGCTTTCATATCCCATGACTGAGCAGAAATCCCGTTTAGATTTGGTAAAGCAGTGGGTTGAACAAATTCAACGGCCAACCAATCGAGAAGATCTGGATGGGACGGCCATTCAACCTGCGAACCAAAGTCTTCGGAAGTCTTTACGATCCCCACACCAAAAAGTCTCTCCCATAAACGATTGACCCAGACCCGAGCCGTGAGTGGATGTTCACCAGTCACCAACCACTGAGCAAAGCCCAAGCGGTTCATGGGGGCACCATTGGGTAATGGAGGCAATGCCGCTGGTAATGCCCTACCCACTTTTTCTCTCTTTTGATCGTATTCTCCCCGGTGCAAAATATGAGCGTCCCGCCGAGTTTTTCTTTCCTGCATGACCAAGGTAGAAGGAACCTTATCCATAAATTGATTAAACTTCTCTCTAGCCCTCTTAACCTCTATCTCAGCAACTTTTAATGGAGTCTGGGTATTTTCCCGAAAATGCTTTTTGAGAACTTTTTGATCCACAGATGAATTCTCGACCGATGAATCAAGTAAAGAAACCAAATGGGATGGAAGCATAAATTTCTGATTTAAATCCGCGTAATTTTGAGAGGCCAATGAGATCCTAAATTTACCAATGTTATGATCCGAATATTTGGACTTATGATAGAGGGAAACTTGTAAGCTAGCTCCCTTGGGCACAGCCACCGGCTTTTTAGCTAAAAAGATTGCTTCTCTAGGCACACGGTTTTTTTCTTCAAACGTACCAATCGCCCACCCGGATGCATTGGCCCTGTTTAAGTGTTTGGCATTTTTAAGAATATTTTCAACCGGCCATTTGGGTTGTGAATAATCTGCTTTGGCACGATCCCATTCGATAAAAACGGGCTTTTTTTCCTGATCCTCGAATATAAATTTTGTCTCAATTCCAGTGAGTACAAAATTTCCATTACCTGCCCGGCCCGGCCCCCCAGAGGGAAGAGTCTCATCCCGTAGTACTTCCAAACGCAAAGCGCCAACATGAGAAAGGTTGAGATCTCCGTTCAGATGGTAAACATCCCCTTGCGGGTTTTTGCCTCCTACGAGCAAGGAACCATCCGCCTGTTTACCTATCTTACTCCCAAGCTTGGAAATAGCAGATTTGTCCTCAAATGGGGACCATAAGTTTTCCTGTTTTCCCTCCAGGACTTTCCTTCGCTCTGTTTTTTTCCATTCCTCAAAAGCAGAATCCATACTTCCCTCAGCTTCCTTGACGGCAACTTCCGCTTGTTGAATTGATTTTTGTAAATTCACTTTCCTCTGCTTTTGCTCCTCATTGAGTACTTTCAAAATTGGTGGGGTGTTGACTCCAAACTTGCCTTTTGGGTGAAGAACACCCGTTTCTTCCACTGAATTAAAAAAAGCAAAGAGTTCATAGAATTCCTGCTGGGAAATGGGATCGTACTTGTGATCATGGCAACGGGCACAAGTTAAGGTGAGTGCCATCCAGGTTGACCCAGTTGTTTCCACTCTGTCGATCACAGTCTCCACAAACCACTCTTCCTCAATTCTTCCCCCTTCCCCATTAAGCCGATGATTACGATTAAAGCCAGTGGCGACAACTTGGTCTTCCGATGGGTTGGGCAAGAGATCCCCGGCTAATTGCTCAATGGTAAATTGATCAAAAGGAAGGTTACGGTTAAATGCACCAATCAACCATTCCCGCCACATCCAGATATCCCGGCTTCCATCACTCTGGAATCCATTGCTGTCTGCGTATCGGGCTAAGTCCAACCATTCCAGAGCCATCCGCTCGCCAAAATGCTTCGATTCCAATAGACGGTCGAGTTGTTGCTCGTATGCAGACTCAGAACCATCCGCTAAAAATGAATCGATTTCCTTAACCGTTGGCGGTAGGCCAATAAGGTCCAGACTGGCACGGCGCAACAAAGTCTCCTTGTCTGCTGGTTGATTCAGGGTCATTCCCTCGCTCTGTAACTTTCTCAAAATAAATGAGTCCACCGGATGCTCAGCTACACCAGCTGGAACGCCCGGTCTTATTGGTTTTTCAAAAGACCAATGTTTTTCATAATTAGCACCCTCCTCGATCCATCTTTCCAAGACTTTCTTTTGCTCAGGGGTAATCGATTTCTCGCTACCTAAAGGAGGCATGTGTTCCTCATCGTCCTCAGGCAAATGGATACGAAAGATCATTTCACTTTCTTCCAAATCTCCGGGCACGATAGCCGAAAAACCAGACTTGCCTGGTTTTTGAGAAAATTCCTCAAGGTCCAATCGTAAACCACCCTGCCGGTCCGCTTCATCCGGACCGTGGCAATGAAAACAAGCATCAGAGAGAATGGGACGAATGTCCCGATTAAACTTTAATTTCTGCTCCTCCCCGAACAAACAGGGAAATGAAACAAAGCAGATAACAAGAACCCATTGAAAAAATCTTCTCATAACTTTGGACTTTTAATAAAACTCCAATACTGGTGGCGCGTAGTATGGATGATTGTGATTAGCAAAGGCGTGAATCATTCCTGATGGACGAGTTTCAAAAGTTTCGCGGACAATCAATAATTTACCATGCCCTGATTGTACGAACTTTTTTAATGCATCATTCTCAATTCCATAATTTCCGAACTGTTTACTCCGGGGTATGGAAAAGGTTCCTAATTTTTCTGCCTGTTCAATTTGAGGAGCTTCTGCCCAGAGCAAGCCTTCTCCCCAGGGTTGCTTAATCCCATATATCGCAAAGATATTTTCTTCGGGAAGGTGGGAACGTAATCCATTGGCTGGGACTAAATTGAGGCTAAGGCGAATCTTTTTATATTGGGTAGGATCGACATCACTTATGTCGAATTCAAGTAATGCCCGACGGTCAAAAGAAGGAAGAATATCGGTACTTTTGACTAACAAAACATCATTGGACAAGTAAAGGTCACGCTGATCGTTACGAATAATACTGGTTGAGTTCCTACCTGCAAAAACTCTTTTTATCTCAGCACTAGCAGGTATCTTTTTTTCGCCTTCTCCTTCTTTCATGGGGGATACAATTCCCTTTTCAATCGATATAGTTTGGTTATCAACCAAACGGACTTCTGACCCGCTTTCTGGGTGATGCACCCCAATTTCACCATCTATAACCTCAAATGAGGAAACATTTTTTATCGGATCTACGACTACAGCAAAACTAGTACCGTAATCAATCGCGTAACCATCCGGTGTTTCCAGCACAAAACCAATAGCTTGTTCAGGAACCTCCACCATGACCATACCTGCAACCAACCGGGTTTTCATTACAGAGATAAGCTCAACTTCTGCCGGACCCTCCAAAACAAAATTGACTCCAGATCGAAGTTCTATGGATGCCAGACCCGTGCGAAGTTTCAAAGTGCCAGGAATAAGCTCAGATCCTGGAGTCGTAGGTAAATCACTTTCCCAGGCTGCATCTTCGCATGACTGGATGGTGGCAATTTTAGGTTCTGAAAAAAGAAAGTATCCCGATGAACACAAAAAAAGAATCAGCAAACAGGCTGAAGCTGACCAAGCATATTCACGCCAAGAAAAAGAAATAAGTCGGGAAGCTTTGTTCTCTTGATCAACAGATAAACTGAAATCATCCAGCTTGGTATCAATCGTGCCCAAATCTAAAAGAAAAGAACGGGCATCCTTATTTTCTCTCAACAAGGTTTGTAAGGAACCAAATTGAGAGGCTGAAAGACGATCGTCCAGATACCCGAGTATTAACTCTTTTTCTTCTTCAGTCATTCTAAGACTCCTGTATTCAAGGCGATCATTTTCCGATTCATACAATCACGAAGTTTGATACGGATACGTGCGAGTTTTTGATAAAAGGCTCCTTCGGTCCTACCAAAATCTTTCGCCAATTCTTTCTTGGATACCTTGGGGCTGTAAGCTTGCTGAACTAATACTTTCTCAGGAGCCTTTAACTTTTTCAGGCATTTATCCAAGGCCGACAATTGTAACTGCCTACGGGTCACCTGCTCTTCGGCATCGATGCCAATTTTTGTGATAATATCCTCGTCCAAGACCAATCGATCCCGGGCCTTCTTTCTTCTGAACTTCAAAACCTCAAACCGTGCGATCAAACATGCCCATGCTCCAAACTTTTCCGGTTGCTCAAGCGTCTCGAATTTCCTCCAGGCAACCAAGCTTACTTCCTGCATGATTTCGTCCACTTCCTCCGGTCTTATGACACAGGAACGAATGTAAGACCTTAAACCACTCTCATGCTTTAGAAAGAGCTTTAAAAAAGCCTCATTATTTGAGGTATTATGTCCATTAGATACCATTGCTACCCATAACGCTACCGATAGGTATAAAAATCAACGGTTTAACTGCCAGTTTTTTTAAAAATTATTTTGAGATTCTCCATTTGACCTTTTGAAAATCGTGCGAGTAGAGTTGGAGTTATGAAACAAAAAGTCCATTTATTAATAATTCTCAGTTTAAGTCCACTTACCTTCCTTGTAAGCTGCGGACAACAAGGAGAGGCCAAGCCGTATCCCTTGGATTATTGCTTGGTTGGAGGTAGTGACCTTGGCGATATGGGAGAACCCGTTTCCTATGTCCACGATGGTCAAGAATTCAAATTCTGCTGCAAACCCTGCATTCCAAAATTTAAGAAAAATCCTGAAAAATATATTCAGGAATTAAAGGAGGAAAGTGAAGGCATTTAAGCCTGATGTCCGAAATTTACTACTTCTTCCCAATCCTTTTTTTTCTTCAACTCTCTTGGCTAGGAATCCTTGCCGGAATCCTCACGGCCAAAGACCACTATAATTTAGAAAGTGGATTGTTAACCAAGAAAAACCTGCTGATAACCTCAATTCAAGTCTGTGCATCAGGAGGACTCATTTCTCTTATGATTTGCGGGCATCTTGCCAATGCAATCATCCAGGCGTTGGGCTACATATTTTGTTTTACTATTTCCCTGAAAATGGCGAGGCAAAGAATCGACCAAACACTCACCTCAAGGGCTTGGGTTAAATGGTTTGTCTTTTTCTTAGCAGTAATCTGGCTTTGGCAATTTATACTATTATTCAACTACGCGAGTATGGAATGGTTTATGATCTTTTTCATCTTACACGCTGTACTTTTAATAATAACAACCGTTTACAGATTTTTGTTAAAAAAAAGAGGTGCAAAAAAATCAAAAGTTAGGAATGCCAATATTGGCATAGCTTTTTGTACGTACCTGTTTTATGTACAAATAACGTCATTTGGCACCGCAATTGCATTTGATTGCGGGATTTAACAGTAACTTTAAATTCAAGATTGAAAAATAATTTAAGGAGTAGCGAGACCAATGAATTGTAATGTTTAGGTTACTTCAACGGGAAAAAATTATAACGAGTAAGTCCATATTTTTTGTAAAAGGTATTGCCCTGTTATTTTCTTCATCAATCTTACATGCCGAAGATTTGAGAAGGCCAAATATCATCTGGATTATTGCAGAAGATATGTCGCCCGATCTCGGTTGCTACGGAAATCAAGTAGTCACGACCCCCAACATTGATGGTCTGGCAGAGAAAGGGATGCAATTTACCAATGTCTATACGACCAGTCCTGCCTGTTCACCAAGCAGGACAGCCCTTGCCACTGGTGTATTCCAAACAACTCTTGGTGCCCATCACATGCGTTACAGCAAGGAACTCATGCCTACCCTTCCCCAACCGGTGAAAACATCACCTCAAGTGATGGGTGAAAGAGGATATTATACAGGAAATATTAAAGGTTTTGGTGGAACCGGAAAGGATGACTGGCAGTTTAAGACATCGAAGAAAACATGGGATACTCACTTATGGAAACAGCTAGTCAAAAACCAGCCATTCTTTGCTCAAATCAACTCAAGAGAGTCCCACAGAGGTTTCTATCCTTCGAAAAATATTCCCAAGGAGAAGATCGTAATCCCTCCTTACTATCCAGATCACCCGGTAACCCGAAATGATTGGGCCGGATATTTTGAAAGCATCAACCGTTTCGACAAACAAGTCGGTGCGATTATTAAGCAACTTCAAGATGACAATCTCGAAAAGAACACCATCATTTGCATTCTTTCAGATCATGGAAGGCCCATGATTCGTGGAAAAAACTGGCTCTACGATAGTGGGACTCATATCCCTCTAATCATCTTCTATCCAGAAGGAGTAAAACATCCATTTGGATACAATTCAGGCACCAAAAACTCATCCCTCATAAGTGCTATTGATCTTGTTGCGGAGACAATACTCATGACCGGAGGTACCATTCCTGACTGGATGCAGGGCAGAAGCTTCCTCCAGGAGAATTCCAAGCCCCGAGAGTTCGTACATAGCGCTGCTGATCGATTCGGGGATGTGGATATTTGCAGTCGATCTGTCCGATCAAGCAAGTACAAATATATTCGCAATTTCAAGACCGCTGGTTCAATCAACGAATATACCACCGCATACCGAAGATCAACACACCCGATTTACCACTTGTTAAATATAATGGGAGAAAAGAATTTACTGACTCCCGTTCAGGCAAAATTACTTACGACCTTGGAGAGTGAAGAATTGTATGACATAAAGAACGACCCCTATGAAACCGTTAATCTAATAGGGAAAACTAGTTTTGAAGAAGTTCATCATCAACTTAAGAGGCAATTAGAGGACTGGCTTGCAAACAGCCAAGATCAAGGGCTTCAAAGCGATAGCGACGCCATCATTGAGCACTTCAAACAATACGGGATCAAAACTTTTGATAAAAGACGTCAAAGTATACGAACAATGAAAGCTTCCGTCGAAAAACACTTTGACTGAAATTTACCCCCTAGGACATAGAATCAGTAAATTAAAACTTAATAAATATTTCTACCTTAAGGGTATTAACTTATGGGAAATGTTGATATTAAAGTTTTTAGAAGTTTCACCATTATTTGCCGTAAGTCATTAAAACAAAATTAATTACCAAATTACACTTACCGGATATTTTTTGATATTCTCGTCTTCTGTTACAATTGGTAATTCTTCCGCTAGAGCAGTAGCAACCAGAATACGATCGATGGCGTCATCGTGATGATAAGGAAGCTCAGACAGGCGAAAACAGTGCTCTCTGGTAATCGCTAAGGAACGTACTTGCCAAATGTCGCACTGTTTTTTGATCCATGAACGGGGAGCTTCTGGCATCTCCAGGGTTCCATCATTATATTTTAAGCAAATTTCCAGAACCGATGCGTCACTTAAAAAAAAGCGATTGGATGGATCGTCCAAGACCGTGCGAGCAGAACCGCCTAACTTAAATGGATCAGAAACGAGAGATACAAAGGTAAAGGTGTCCAGGAGTAGTCTCATTTAAAAATAAACCACAGTATCTCCAATTCGCCCTGCAACTTCGCGTTGCTCTTTAATTTTTAAGGCTTTGGAAGTAGTTTCTCCGACTTTCGGTCGACTAAGTACAATTGCCTCACCGCATGAGACCAATCGGGCAACTGGTTTTTTCCCCCGGGCTAAAATAATCTCTTTTCCGTCCTCCACCTGTTCCAACAACTTGGACAAATGGGTCTTCGCATAATGAACAGTATGCATATTTATTAGCTAATAAATTTAATTAGCTAAGTCAATTAATTTGGCGTCTTAATAAAATCTTCCTAAACTTGAGCTTAGGCAGATAATAGATTTTTTTTCTTAGACTGATCAAATCTTCCGTTGACGAAAAATGCCAATCAAGCAATTTCGATTGGTAATGAAAATTCTCTCATTTATCGCTACCTACCTAACGCTTACTCTGACAGGAATCCTGAGTGCTCAGTCATGGAATGTAGATCCAGGCTGGTTAAAGCTGCCCAAAGGCCAACCCAAGCTTGGTTCTATGCATGGTGACATAGCCGTAAGTTCGGCAAATGAAATATATGTAAGTCTGAGTATACCCAAGGCGGGTTTGCAGGTTTATAATGACTCGGGAAATTGGTTGAGGAATATTGAAAATGCCCCTACGGATCTGCACGGTTTCGTTATTCGTAAACAAGGTAATGAAGAATTTATTTACGGGGCGCGTCTTGGTGCAAACCAAGTTGTAAAACTTGATCTTAACGGAAAGGAAATCTTATCCATCCCCAACACTGCCATACCCGAGCAATTCAAAAGAAAAGATAAGAATGGAAAACTCTACACCAGACTAACAGGTGTGGATGTGGATAAAAGCGGGGATATTTATGTCACAGATGGTTATTCATCCGATTATATCCACAAATTTGACAACAAAGGAAAATACAAGACGACCTTCGGCGGGAAATCAGCACCCTACAAATTCCGCACCCTTCATAAATTAATCATTGATTCGAGATTTAGTCCGGCAAGGGTACTTGGGCTCGACCGGGCGAATAATAGAATCGTTCATCTTTCTTTAGCTGGTAAGTTTATTGGGGTTGTTGCAGAGGGACTTAAATTACCCGCTGGTGCCCACATCCACAAGGATTGGCTCCTCGTGGGAGAATTGAAAGGAAGTGTATCTGTATTGAACAAAAAAGGGGAAATAGTAGCCACCGTCGGGGTTAATTCAAACCCTGCTCAAGCTGGAAAAAACGGAGTACATCCGTCTGATTGGAAAAATGGTGTCGTCACCGCCCCCCATGGAATCAGCAGTAACCAAAACGGAGACATTTTTGTGGCTGAATGGAATGCCCACGGAAGGGTTCATCGCTTCAACCTTAAGAATTGATGTGTAAGAAAACCAGCATTGGGTTGCTATTCTTCCTCCTATCCAGCCTCGCTTATGGCAAGGCAACCTTACCCAATCTTTTTACCGATGACTTAACCTATTGGAATGTACCCAAAGGAAACGACCAGTATGGCTGGTACGAAGTTAAAGATGGAGTGTTGATGTTGAGAAGCAGCCCGAACAAGAAGCATTCCGTTCTCAAAACAAAAAAGTCTTTTCGTGACTTTATTTGCAGTTTTGAGTTTCGTTTTGTCGAAGGCAATATCGACTCAGGCATCGAACTTCGAAACAATGACCAGATACAGATCGGAATATCAGGGTCATTAAAACGGGACATGACAGGTTCCCCTTATATTCCCGGAAAAGGGTATCCGAAACATGCCAAAAGCGTTGAGAAACTGATTAAACTTGAGGGTTGGAACCAAATGAGTATTCGCTGTGTCGGCCCCTCATATGTTGTCTCCCTTCAAGGTAAAGAAGTGGTGGAATATAATTCACCAAGAGCCATCGAAAAAGGACCGCTTGGGATCCAATTGCATGGCAACCGTGATATGAAAATTGATTTTCGTAATTTTTCGATTAAATCGCTCTAATTTCATCCCTAAATATTTCACCTTCAAAAGGCACTGAGCTTTGTTTTAGGAGAAAGATGTAGCTTGCATCTTCCCGCCGACGCGATGAAATTTCTACCATGGTCAAGCACAGTCCCCTGAGTAAAATTCTATGCGATCTAGTATCCATACCTAGTATTAATCCCTCGCTGGATCAGGACAATATAGGTTGCGCCGAAGAACCAGTAACTGCTTACCTAGAAGACCTGTCCCAAAAAGCCGGTTTACGGACAAATAGACAAAAAGTCATTCCAGGGAGAGACAATTTAATGGTTTACCTTTCCCCGATGAAGAAACCAAAGCAACGTATCTTACTGGCACCTCATTTGGATGTTGTACCTGCTTCCCTGGAAGCATTCTCCCCAAAAATTTCAAAGGGTAGGCTTTTCGGACGGGGAGCTTGTGATACTAAAGCATCAGTAGCTTGTTTTTTTCAAGCGATGCTTAATCTATCCCTATCAACAAACCGACCGACTCAAACCGAGATAATCTTTGTAGGTTTAGTAGACGAGGAATTCACTCAGTCTGGCTCGCGGGCTTTCGCGAGGAAGGGGCCGAAGGGAAACCTCGCAATCGTTGGTGAGCCCACCGCCTTACAAGTAGTAACCGCTCACAAAGGCAGTCTTTGGTTACAATTGGAAACCCATGGAAAGGCAGCACATGGTTCCACTCCAGAAAAGGGAGAAAATGCGATTTTGAGAATGCACCATGCATTAGAGATTTTATTCAATAAGTATTCGGTACTCCTAAGTTCCAAAAATCATCCATTACTGGGCTCACCCACCTTAAGCGTCGGGAAGATTCTCGGAGGTAGCCAACCAAATGTTGTACCCAATCGGTGCACAGTTGACCTGGACCGAAGAACAATTCCGGGAGAAAGTATTGATTCTGTAATTAAAGAGCTCAAATATTTATTTAGACCACTTGGCAATAGAGCTCCAAAATTTAAGGTATCACGAAGCGTACCTTGCCCACCGCTTCACACCGACTCATCCATGCCAAATGTTCAAATGCTCTTAAGAAAAGCAGGGAGAAGAAAAACCCGCGGTGTTCCCTATTTCACAGATGCATCTCCCCTTTCAGCGGGTGGCACTCCATCAGTCGTTTTTGGCCCAGGGAATATAGCTCAGGCTCACGCTGAAAATGAATGGGTTGATCTTGATCAAGTCGAACGAGCACACTCGATCATTCTTAATTTCTTAAAGGAGTTACCCTGATTTCCCTGTAACTTTTGTAGGGATTTCAGGTTTATTCTTCTATCCCAAGTTGAATCTAGGCTTGTCAAATCAAGGCACCTTTAGCCATAGTTTACTCCTGTCACTTTTAGAAACATAGCAAACCAAATACGAAACATACGAAAGAGTTATGAATCCAGCCCAGCCCGATCTCCCCAACCCCCTTTCGCGCCGCCATTTTCTTGGCACATCCGGAAAAGCCGCCATTGGTGGTGCTCTTGCTGGAATGATATTGCCCACGGTCTACGGACAAAGTGGTTCGACTAAAAAAATTGCCCTTATCGGATGTGGGGGTCGTGGTACCGGTGCCGTTGCTAATGCGATCGATGCCTCCGGTCCATACTGCCAATTAAAACTTCATGCGATGGCAGATGTTTTTGAATGGAGAGTTAAGAATAGCTACAAAGGACTTGAACAGCGCTACAAAGACAACTTGGATGTTCCTGAGGATCGTCAATTCGTTGGATTTAACGGCTTCAAAAAAGCCATGGATTGCTTGGATCCGGGAGATATTGCCATATTTGCCTCTCCCTGTGCTTTTCGTCGCCCACACTACGAATATGCAATTCAAAAGAAACTTAATGTGTTCATGGAAAAACCGGTTACTCCGGATGGTCCATCATCCAAAAAGATTTTAAGCGTAAACGAAGAGGCCAAAAAATTTAACCTTAAAGTTGGCGTCGGATTAATGTGTCGTCACAGCGAAGCCCGACTCGAATTAAAAGACCGCATCGACAATGGTGAACTAGGCGAATTGCTTTCCCTTAAGGCAGTTCGCATGCAAGGACGCCTGATCGGATGGGATAAGAAAAAAGAGGAAACTAAAGATAAGGACATCAGTGACTTGATGTACCAAATCAAAAACTTCCATGGTTTTCTTTGGTTGAGTGGTGGCGTTTACAGCGACTTTAATATCCACAATATCGATGAATGTTGCTGGATGAAAGGAATGTGGCCAGTAAAGGCCATGGGACTTGGTGGTCGTCATTATCGTGGAGATGAGATCGACCAGAACTTAGACAGTTATTCGGTCGAGTATACTTTCCCTGACGATACTAAACTTTATTTCCAAGGTCGCAGTATGAACAAGTGCTACGAAGAATTTGCCAGTCATGCCCACGGAACCAAAGGGTATGCCTTAATTTCAGGTCCCGGTGGTCATGCCTCGAAGGCCAGGATCCATAAAGGCCAAGGTCCAAAAAGTGAATTATCCTGGATGTTTGGTGCCGAAAATGGTGGTCGTCCGCGCCGTGAGAATAGCGCCTATGTAGACGAATGGGATCACTTACTTGATGCTATCGTCAACGATAAACCATATAACGAAGTTGAAAGAGGTGTAGCCGCTAGTGTCGTAACCTCAATGGGCCGAATGGCTACTCATTTGGGCCGCGAAGTGACCTATGATGAAATGCTTAACTGCTCTCATGATTTCTGTGCGGGGATCGATGAAATTTCCGGTGATAACTCAGCCTCTCCACTTTTGGCCAATGCAGACGGGAGTTACGCAATACCTCAACCCGGCATGCTCAAAACAGAGTACTAATTCTTCTTCTTTTTCAATCATTCTGAACGGGGCAGCATTAGCTTGCTCACACTCGTGTAGCTTTGGTGCGAATAAGTTTTATAAGCTGATTAATCTTAACTTATTTCTTCATAGGCAAGTGGTTAGGAGAACTCTTCTACTCGGTGCCTTTAGGCATCATGAATCTCAGTTGACCAAGTTGTCCCCATTGACCTAAATCGAATTATCCAAGGAAGTTTTGGGGTAGGCTTTCTTGGCTTTAGGCCCGTTCTCGGTTACCGAGGACGGGCCGTTTTTTTGCTCATTTACTCGGTACTGGCTTCCAATCGAAGCAAATGATCGACCATACATTTCATGGCTAAGGGAGGAATCGACTCACCAATAACTTCCCTGACAAGCCTGGCAGAAAAGGATTGTGATTCATCCCACTTACCCACTGCAACCCCACTAAAATCATAGCTCTTCTTCCATTGTTGATGATCCAAAGTTGATAGGCGCAAGATCTCTCGTAAGGAAAGTACCCGGTTTTGCTCAGGGTGTCCCTTGAGGTCACTTGATATCACCCCACTATTCATCGTCAGTGTACCACCTGGCCGATCCCACCACATTCTACGGTAAGACGAGCGAAAGCCTTTTATCAGTCTTACTTTTCCTGATTTTTTCATTTGTGGGACCGGTAATGGCTTCCTGCAGACCCTGCAACTCACTTCGTCCTGGTTGGTTTTCATTGTGCCACAATCCACACAGTAAGCATTATCAAAAGCAGTCTGTCCCTCTGGAGTATTCTTCATCCAAAAGTACTGATTATCATTCCATTTGGGTACACAATGATAAGGGTCATTCGGATCCTTCCAATTTGTTCTCGAGTCAAGGCAAGGAAGTTTGCCGATCGCACGACGAAGGGTTAACCACACTTGGTTAGTTCCTTCGCCATGAGTAGGCAAAGGATGAAAAGGACTGATACCTGAACAAAGCACATCTGCAACCTTGGGGAAATGAGCAACGACTTTAGGAATTCGACAACCAATAGTGATCAATCTTTCACGATGGTGAGGGACTCCGTAATTTCTAAAATCAAGAATGCACGAACGTAAAGTGTAACCAAACGGATGCATCCGTCTTGCCAGGCATGTAAGAATATTTTCTGGCTGATTCCGTTCATTTCGAATCACTGTGTTTTCCATTCTTCTTACATTTTCCAAAAGAAACCATTCGGGCTGGAGTGCCTCCAGAACCTCAATCCCAGGAAGAATCAAACGATTGCGCTCGTCCTCCAACGGTCTATTTCCCGCCCGAATGGCCGAAGATATACGCCCAGCCCCGTTTGATGACATACCCTGACAGGGAGGAGATAGAGTGAGTAACCAAGGAGATTGTCCTTTAAGTACTTTACGAAAATATTGAATATATGCGTCCTTGACCTGCCAAATATCGCCTTCGAAGACTTGTGCACCCGGGAAATTCTTACGAATTAAAGAAGCTCTTGAAGGAAGCAATTCACAAGCAGCAATTACCGGAATTTTGCTTCCCCACTCGATTCCCACATCACCCAATCCTCCTCCTGAAAAAAGAGAGCCAGCCAGACGAATTTTATTTTCCATTTTTTTTGGACTGCTCAAGGCTCTGTTCTCCCAATTCAAAAAGGAATTGTCACGTTTAAAAGTAAAGATTTACAAAGTATAGATTAAGCTTCGAATCTTAAAATAACTTATTTTGGCTTCCCTAGCTTTACTAACTACGACTTTGCTTATAGATAGAATAGTGCTTTCGCATTCGTATTTTAGATAAAAAATTTCCACAATTCTTCAGACTCTCATCCTATTTTGAAATCATTTTTCATATTACTTGCTTTAAAATTGATCCTAGCAACTGGAACATTTGTTCTTAATGCCAAGGTGGACTTTAACACACAAATCCGCCCGATTCTTTCGGACAAATGTTTTAAATGTCATGGCCCCGATGCCAAAAATCAAAAATCCGATTTTCGCTTAGATTCATTTGAAGAGGCGAGCAAAGAACACGATGGGTTTATTGGACTGACACCCGGGAACCTTGAGGACTCTGAAATACACTGGAGGATTTGGAGTGATGACCCGATCGACATGATGCCCACGCCCGAGTCCAAGATGTCTTTATCAGATGAAGAAAAAGATTTGTTGGACCAGTGGATTAAGGAGGGTGGGAAATATGAAAAACATTGGTC
>ERZ887849.368-NODE-368-length-48965-cov-8.488407_pt1 | contig 48965 bp, 52 predicted proteins | sample MGYA00521267_ERZ887849 | MGnify/ENA primary metagenome ERZ887849 (study PRJEB32303, sample SAMEA104408601) | aquatic metagenome | biome: Brackish water; feature: Pelagic; material: water | place: Baltic Sea | collected 2014-06-06T16:11:00 | depth 2,863 m ... | reverse complement strand
ATAGAGATCTGACTAGGTGTGACCGCTTTAATATCTATGATTTGTTCTAAGATGCCTTTTGCTGGTGATTTTGTGTCCTCGCCACGGTGAATGCCGATTGAATAAAGAACATCGTCGGCGTCCAAAGTTTTGCCGTTCGAGAATTTGATCCCTTGACGCACATTGAAGATCCACTCAACAGCACCTGGTCGTGCTTCCCAGCTTTCGAGTAGGGCCCCGGTTGGGTTACCAGCATTATCAAATTCAATCATACTATCATAAACAGCCAATGAGGCTGCGATCATAACGCTGTCTGCATATGTTCGTGGGTCCAAACTGTCTGTCGCCGACCCGCCCTCCATGCCTATGCGGAAGGTACCACCTTTTTTTGGTGTTTCGGCAGCTTCAGCTTTTGAGAACATCGCACTAGCCGCTGATACTGAAAGGCCAGTCATAATTGCAAGTTGCATGAAATCACGGCGGGACCCGCCTGATCGTGTAGCCAAAAGCTCTGCGTCTTTCAGTTTTTTCGAAAAATCTTCCATTTATTAAAGTCTCCCTGTTGGTATTTGTCGTATTGTAACGCTTGATATTTACGGGTTTATGATGTTTCCAATCATCTGAAATATTGTCACCGACTTTAACAGATTGGCCTGCTGGTTGGAAGGATGATGGCTTGATGTTGTCCACTGAACAAGCGTTTTCTCGTCCCGAGTGGCGTTTGCAGTTTTAAAAACGCTCGAACGGATTGTGGGCAGAATGTGCCGCGAACTCGCGTCACCAACGCCTATCAACGGCGTGCTGCAGCATTGCGGAGTGATCTGTATTGTTGCTTTTGTGTGTTGTCTGGTTTGTTTGGGGCAATCACAGCGGAAGGGATTGCAGTCGGTGGTTTGTGACAAGTGCGTCGTAAAACAGCAGACCTATGATAGCGAATTGGCCAACTCAGAGGCAAGGGTGGGGGCTCAGTGATATGATTGTGTTGTTTGCAGTTCACAGCAAGTGTGCTGACCGCACCCCCAAACACCGTTTCGCGCAACTGTGTCTCAAGCACTGTGTTCCAAACATCATGTTGCCAACACAGTGTTCAAACCCGCGACTCGCAAACACTGTGTTCAACACAGTGTTTCAGCCCACGAACGCAGCACAAAACTGTGCGATGAGTGTGCAACACATTTCGTCAAAATGTGCGATACTTACAGCGTTGTTATTGTTGGCTTAAATGGTGCCCAGGGGCGGAATCGAACCACCGACACGAGGATTTTCAATCCACTGCTCTACCCCTGAGCTACCCGGGCACCGGGAACGCAATAACGTTCGGGTGAGCGCGTTCTAGGCGAGGGTTGGCGGGGTGTCCATAGGTTTTGGCGAAAATATCAATGGGGTTTGGGCGTATCGCCTTCGGCAGCGCGCGCGGCCTCGTCGAGAGCGGTCTCAATGTCCTCAAAGTCTTCGCTTGGGATCGCGTAGGATCCACTGAACCATTTGGCCAAATCGAGATCCGCGCAGCGTTTCGAGCAGAAAGGCCGGAAGGTTGGCTCCACCTTTTTGGAACAGATCGGGCAGCTCATGGCAGGGCAGTCTCCAGCGGCGCGCGGTCGCGCTTTCGTTGCAGCTCAAAATGGCCCAAAGGGGTCCATCCGACAAGGGCCGTGTCGATCGCATCGCCTTTGAACGCCGCGCGCAGGGCTTGCTCAAACTGGCGGCGGTCCTTCTTGGCCATAGGGGCCAGATCGAGCGTGATCTGCCCACCGAGGCCGCGCAGGCGCAACTGTCGGGGCAGCTCGCGCGCCGCCGAGAGGTTCGCCTTCAGCCCCGCCGCAGGGGTCGCATCACCCCCGGTGTTCACATCGACCGCCACCAGCGCGCGGGTGGGCTCAATAAACATCGACGCACCCGCGCTGAGAGGCGCCTGAGCGCCTGAGAGGGCCTCCAGCGCATCCATCACGCCTTCTGCCTCAAAGCCACCCGCAGAGGTCACCACATCCGCAGGCGCGGTCCAGTCGCGCCACGCAAGCTGGTGCGGGCCATAGCCTTCGGTCAGCACCTCCGCCTCGCCCTCGGTATCGGCCATCACAGCGGCGGCCAAATCGGCCATGGCGCGGATATCCTCGGCGATCTCGCCCGCCTCGGCCCCGTCGCAGGACGAGCGCAGGATCAGCCCCATCGCCTCGCCCCCCATCTCCGCATGCGCGATCTCCAGCAACGCGTCACGGCGCGCTTCATCTCGGATGCTGCGCGAGATGTTAAGCCCCGGCGCATCCGGCGTCACAATCGCATATCGGCTCTTGAAGAGGAGCTTTTGTGTGACCGGCAGCGCCTTGCCCGGTTCGGCATAGCCCGTCACCTGCACCAGCATCACCTGCCCCGGCGACAGCCCCTTGACCTGTCGCAAAAACGCAGGGCCGTCAGGCGTGCGCAGAAACATCCCCCCCTGCCCCTTGATGGGTCTGTCTGCGATGGCGCGGTAGATCGTGCCGGGGCGTGGTGCATCCACATCCACAAGCAAATCCTCAAGCCGCCCGCCCCGCATAAGCGCAGCCGCCTCCAGCGTGCCGATATGGTCCAGAACGATGGTATCGCGGCTCATGGCATCCTCCAGCCAGCGGCGCGCAAGAGCCCCGCCGTCTCGGCCAATGGCAGGCCGACAATTCCGGTGAACGAGCCAGATATCCACGGGATAAGCGCGCCCGCAGGCCCCTGAATCCCGTATCCGCCCGCTTTGCCCTGCCAGTCACCGGTGGCGATATAGGCCGCAATTTCGCCCTCTGAGAGGGGTTTCATCTTCACGGCGCTGACCACGTCACGCTCCCAGATCTGCGCACCCCGGCGCACAGCCACGGCGGTGATCACCCGGTGCCGCCGCCCGGACAGAAGCCGCAGGAACGCGCCCGCCTGTGTCCCATCCTCGGGCTTGCCCAAAATGCGCCGACCCAACGCCACGGTGGTATCAGCCGACAGCACGATGTCGTCGACGCCCGCCTCCACGGCGCGCGCCTTCTCAGCGGCCATACGCACGCAATAGGGGCGCGGCAGTTCCGCCTGCATCGGCGTCTCGTCAATGTCAGGGGGGCGGATATCATCCGCCACAACGCCGATCTGCGCCAAAAGCTCGCGCCTGCGCGGGCTTCCCGATCCCAGAATCAGCTTCATCTCACGCGCCCAGCATGACGGGCACACCGTTTACTTGAAGCGGTAATTGATCCGGCCCTTGGTCAGATCATAGGGGGTCATCTCAACCTGCACCTTGTCACCAGCCAGGACGCGAATGCGGTTCTTGCGCATTTTGCCTGCCGTATGTGCGATAATCTCATGGCCGTTTTCAAGCTCGACCCTGAATGTCGCGTTCGGCAGGAGTTCCTTGACGACACCGGGGAATTCGAGCGTATCTTCCTTGGCCATGGGGTCTCCTTCGATCCACATCTCCGCATAGCGCGGATTGGCGCACTAAATGGCCCCATTCGCAGGGGTTTTCAAGCACAGATTAGCCCAAGGCCCGCAATTGCGGAACACTGTGTCGCCCACCCTGATCGTCCCAGTGCAAACGGTTGAGAACCCCGCCATCGGCGCGCACATGGGCCACGGCCCCCAGATCGACCTCCGCGTAGGTCCAGCCGGGCTGGTTGAGCACCCCTTCAGCGATCACGCCGTTGGGCGGAAAGCCCACATCCGGCGGGCCAAAGATGCCGCCCATGCCGGTGCCCTCATCCACCGCCGGACACCACGGCGCATAGCCCACGATCGAGGACATGACGCTGACGCATTGCGCCTCCATCGCGCGCGACTGCGCCCCGATCCGGACACGGGTATAGCCCGCCAGCGCCTCGGTGCAGGACGGCACCAAGAGAAGGTCTGCTTCCGACACCGCGCGGCCCAGAAGGGGAAACTCGCTGTCGTAGCAGATGAGGATTGCAATCTTGCCCAGTGCGGTGTCGAAAATCTCAAGCCCGCCACCGGGGATCACATCCCACGGATCGCGCTCAAACCGGGTCATGATCTGCTTGTCCTGAATGCCCCGCCCGCCCGTGGGCGAAAAAAGCCGCGCCCGGTTCACGGGCCGCGCGCCGATTGCGGGATCGAACACCGGTGCCGAGGCCGCGAGGATATGCACACCGTAACGCGCCGCGAGATCGCTGTGCAGATCATCCACATCGCCGATCACGTCCGACACCGCATGCAGGCAGCGCTCCAGATCCGCCGCCGCCTCGGGGCCCGCCAGCATCGCAAGCTCCATCGCGCCATATTCCGGGAAAACCAAAAGCTCCGCGCCCTGCCCCGCGGCCCCAGCCACCCAATCGGTGAGTTTTGCAGAAAACTCAGCCCAGTTTCTGACCGGGTCGAGCGGATAGGCAGCGGTTGCTATTTTCATGGGGTCCACCTCGTTAAAGCGCCACTCTAGCAAAGCGCGCGCCCGCGTCCAGAGCGCAGTCATGTGTCGCGCAAATACTCGAACCCATGCGCAGGACATGAAAAAGGCCCCCGCACAAATGCGCAGAGGCCCCATTCACTCCTCGGCGCTGCTTATTGCGGGATGCGCAACATCTGGCCGGGATAGATCTTGTCGGGATGGCTCAACATCGGCTTGTTGGCCTCGAAAATCTCGGTATAGCGCGCGCCATTGCCCAGCGTCTTTTCCGAAATCGCCCAGAGCGTGTCGCCCTTCTTGACCTCGTGCAGAAGCGGATCATCGCCGCCCGCGAGATCTTCTACCCGGGACACACCTTCGATATTGCCCACGGCGAGGATCACCTTCTCCTTCGCCTCCTGGCTGGTCGCCGTGCCGGAGACTTTGACAACCCCGTCCACCACGTCGATCTCAAGACCCTCGGCCTCAAGCCCCAGATCCGCCACTTCTTTCTTGAGCGCAGCCGCATCTGGCGCGCCGTCGCTGACTTTCTTGCCAGCACCGGTTAGAAAATTCCACAATCCCATGAGAAAACCCCCTCGTTATAGGAGCTTTGAGCCTGTGCCCATTCCCGGCCAATGCCAAGGGCGCATAGCGGGGAAAGCCTCAGGCCGCTTCCCCGTCGGTGAATTGCAGTCGCGCCAGCCGCGCATAAAGCCCGTCTTCGGCCACAAGGCTGTCATGGGTGCCCGTGGCGACGATCCGCCCGGCCTCCATCACCACGATGCGGTCGGCCTGCTTCACGGTCGCAAGGCGGTGCGCCACGATAATGGTGGTGCGCCCTTCCGAGAGGCGCGCGACGGCGGTCTGCACGGCGCGTTCGCTCTCGGCATCCAGCGCGCTGGTGGCCTCATCGAGCAACAAGACAGGCGCGTCGCGCAGGATGGCGCGGGCAATGGCGATCCGCTGCTTTTGCCCACCCGAGAGCATGACACCCCGCTCGCCCACGTCGCTCTCGTAACCCTTGGGCAGCGCCGCGATGAACTCATGTGCATTGGCCGCACGCGCAGCCTCCTCGACCTCGGCGTCCGTGGCGCCGATACGCCCGAAGCGGATGTTTTCACGCGCCGAGGTGGCAAAAATCACAGGGTCCTGTGGCACCAGAGCCAGCGCGCGGCGAAATACATCCCGACGCATCTCCGAAATCGGCACGCCGTCAAGTGTGATCTGTCCGGCATCCGGGTCATAAAACCGCTGGGTCAGCTGGATCACGGTCGTCTTGCCCGCGCCTGAGGGGCCCACAAGGGCCACCGTCTCGCCCGGCTTAATCCTGAGGTCAAACCCGGCCAGCGCCGCAGTCTCGCGCCGTGAGGGATATGCAAACTCGATGTTTGAGAACACGATCTCACCACGCAGAGGGTTTGGCAGGTCGCGCGCGATACCAGGGTCTTGCACCGCGTCCTGCGTGCCCAAAAGCTCCACCAGCCGCTCGGTCGCGCCTGCCGCGCGTTGCAATTCGCCCCAGATCTCCGAGAGTGCCGCCACAGCACTTGCAACCATCACCGAATAGATCACAAACTGCACCATCGTGCCCGCGCTCATGGAGCCCGCCCGCACCTGAAGCGCCCCGGCCCACAGCACACCGACGATGCCCGCAAATACCAAGAAAATCACAATCACCGTCATCAGGGCGCGGGTCCATATCCGCTCGCGCGCGGCCTGATAGCTGCGCTCGGTCACATCACCGAACCGTCCGCGCGTCTGCGCCTCTTGGGTAAAGGCCTGAACGGTCTGCACGCTCAGAAGCGCCTCGGACGCATTGCCCGAGCTTTCCGCGATCCAGTCCTGATTCTCCCGGCTGAGCCGCCTGAGCCGCCGGCCCAACGTGAAAATTGGCACGAGGATCATCGGCACGATCAAAAGCACCATCCCCGTCAGCGCGGCAGAGGTGAAAAGCATCAAGATCAGCCCACCGATCAGGATCAGCAGGTTGCGCAGGGCAATCGACACCGAAGAGCCTATCACGCTGAGAATCAAGGTCGTGTCCGTGGTGATCCGGCTCAGCACCTCGCCGGTCATTACCCGCTCGAAAAACGCAGGGCTCATCCCGATCACACGGTCAAAAACCGCGCGCCTGATATCCGCCACCACCCGCTCGCCCAACCGCGTGACAAGCGCATAGCGCAGCCCCGTGCCCAAAGCCAAAAGGGCCGCAATCACCAAGGCGGAGGCAAAGTAGAGGTTGAGCAAAGTGGCATCTTTGATCGAGAAGTTATCGACCACCTGCCGCACCGCGAGAGGCAGGATCAACGACACACAAGCGGTCGTGACCAGTGCAGCACCCGCGCCCGCCATAAGCAGCTTGTAAGGCGCCAAAAACGGCATGAGCGACGCCAGCGCACCCAGCTCCTTGGAGCTTGTCCGCTCGGTCTCATCCGCGCCGGTATCGGCCTTTCGCACCATTGCGGCGCTCCCTTGATCGTCTTGGTCAATGACCGTTTCTTTGGCCCTGACCGCGCCTAGGGTCAAGAGCTAGGTGCCGTGCGCGTTGCCGCAGGGATCAGTTGGCTTGCTCCGCGCGCTCCGCCTCGATTTGCCGCCAGATGGCGACATTGGCGTTATGCTCGGCCAAGGTGCGGGCAAAGGCGTGCCCGCCAGTGCCATCGGCCACAAAGAATATATAGTCGCTGCCATCGGGATCAACCGCCGCTTTGATACTGGCGCGGCCGGGGTTGGCGATGGGCGTGGGCGGCAGGCCCGGGATGACATAGGTGTTCCACGGCGTCTCGGCGCGCAGCTCACTTTGGCGCAGACCACGCCCCAGCGGCGCGCGGCCCTCGGTCACGCCGTAGATCACCGTCGGGTCGGTTTGCAAACGCATCCCCTGATTGAGACGGTTGATGAAAACCGAACTCACCTGACGCCGCTCATCGGCCACGGCGGTTTCCTTTTCGATGATCGATGCAAGGATCAGCATGTCCTCCGGGGTCTCCAGCGGCAGGCCCTCGGCCCGGTTTTGCCAGGCTTCGGCGATGATCGCCTCCTGCGCGGCCTGCATCCGGTCGATCAGGCTTTGGCGCGTGTCACCCTTGCGCACCTCGTAACTGTCTGGCGCAAGACTTCCCTCAGCGGGCAGCGCGGCGACCTCGCCCTCCAGAACATCGACGCTGTTCATCGCATCGACAATCTGCCAGCTGGTCGCCCCCTCGGCTATCGCCACGCGGAACCGCGTGTCGTTAAGGCTGCGCACAGCCTCAAACTCGGGCGCGGGATCTTCCTGACCCGGCTCGAAGGCCGCCATTTCCACATAACGGTTGGTCGCGGGGTCAAGCTCGCGCACCTGCACTTCGCTGCGCGTCACGCCGATGCGGTATACAACCTCCGTGCCGCAAGTGCTCGCCCCACCGCGTGTGATGATCTCGCTGATTTCGCCCATGCTGGCGCCTTGCGGCAACAGCCAACTGCCCGCCTTCAGGTCCTGCGCCTTGTCGGCATATTCCGTCCCGATCCGAAACAGCGCGCCGCTCGTCACAGCGCCCTCGGCCTCAAGATCTTGCGAGACCGCCCGCATGTTAGAGCCGCGCTCGACCCGCAGGCAAATCTGTTCCTCAAGCGGACCTTCGGCAGTATAGCTGCTCTGCCCCCAAAGGATCACACCCCCCAGAAGGAAAGTGATCACCACGAGAAACGTCAGGGCATTAGACGCGATATGCCGCCACATCAGCGCAGCTTCCCGACGCAGAGGCTGGCATTCGTTCCGCCAAAGCCAAAGCTGTTCGACAACGCGACATCAACCTTGCGCGCCCGCTTGGTGTTGGGCACCAGATCGAGCGGCGTCTCGACAGCCGGATTGTCCAGATTGATCGTCGGCGGCACCACCTGATCGCGCACGGCAAGAATGGCGAAGATCGCCTCAATCGCGCCCGCCGCTCCCAAGAGGTGCCCGGTGGCCGATTTGGTCGAACTCATCGCGACATTACCCGCCGCATCGCCCAAAAGACGCTCCACGGCCGCAAGCTCAATCGTGTCGGCCATGGTCGAAGTGCCATGCGCATTGATGTAGTCCACATCCGCCGGCGCGACGCCTGCATGCTTCAGCGCGCTTTGCATCGCGCGGAACCCGCCTTCGCCATCCTCGGACGGGGCGGTGATGTGATAGGCATCGCCGGACAGGCCATAGCCCAGAATCTCGGCGTAAATCTTGGCCCCGCGCGCCTTGGCATGCTCATATTCCTCAAGCACGACCACACCGGCGCCCTCGCCCATCACGAACCCATCGCGATCCGCATCATAGGGGCGGCTGGCAGCCTTAGGATCATCCGCGCGCTTGGTGCTGAGCGCCTTGCAGGCGTTGAAACCCGCGATACCGATCTCGCAGATCGCCGCTTCCGCGCCGCCTGCAACCATCACCTCGGCATCGCCGAACATGATCAGCCGTGCGGCATCACCAATCGCATGCGCACCTGTGGAGCAGGCCGTGACGACCGCATGATTGGGGCCTTTGAAACCATATCGGATACCCACCTGACCCGAGATCAGGTTGATCAGCGCACCGGGGATGAAGAAAGGCGACACGCGCCGCACACCCTTGTCGCGGATGATCAGCGTGGTCTCCTCGATGGATTGCAACCCGCCGATGCCGGAGCCGATCATCACGCCCGTGCGCAGGCGGCCCTCTTCGTCCTCAGGCATCCATCCCGCATCCTCGACCGCCTGTTGGGCCGCCGCAATGCCGTAGAGGATGAAATCATCAACCTTCCGGCGCTCCTTGGGGTGCATGTAGGTATCGGCGAAGAATGTGCCGTCGGTGCCATCGCCATCCGGCACCTGACAGGCATATTTCGTCAGGACGTTGACCGGGTCGAACCGTGTGATCGGCCCCGCGCCAGATTGCCCATCCAAAAGGCGCGTCCAGGTCTCTTCGACCCCAGAGGCCAAAGGTGTGACCAATCCCAATCCGGTGACAACAACTCGGCGCATGATACGGCCCCTCTCAACGCTTGCTTGACGCCGCTCTTACCCCGGCTTGGGGCCAAGGGGCAAGAGTGTGCCGCGCGGCGCAAACGGCAAAATCCCGCGCGCCGCGCATTAAGGCTAGCGGAACTCGGCCACAGGCGCACCCGCAGCCTGCGCCACCTCCAGCGCTTCAGCCAGATCCACGTCGCGTGCCAAAGCGTCGGCTCTTCAAGCCGCCCACGCGTCAGCGACACACACTTGCCATCAAGAAGTTCCAAAGTCGGATAGATCAGCATGCCACAAAGCTCCTAGCCAGAGATCGCGCCCGGCATTGCCCGGACGACGTCACGCTAGCATAGCCTAAACGACCAAGGACCTCAAAGCGCCCATGCGGTCCAGTGTTGCAGAGCTTACATGCCAAATCCGAGCGACGCCGCTCACCCGTATGTTCAGCGCGCAAAAAAGCCCCCGCCGCAAAATACGCCGGGGGCCGTTATCTGAGTATCTTGAGGCGCGGGCGCGAGGCCCACAGCGGCTCAGGACGCTTCGGTAATGAACTTCACCGCGTCGCCGAACGTCTGGATAGTCTCAGCCGCGTCGTCCGGAATCTCGATCCCAAACTCTTCTTCAAACGCCATGACCAACTCAACCGTGTCGAGGCTATCTGCGCCCAGATCGTCGATGAAAGATGCGTTGTCGGCAACTTTCTCTTCTTCAACGCCAAGATGCTCAACAACGATCTTCTTCACGCGGTCTGCGATATCGCTCATGTCATAATCCTCATTTTTCGTTGGACCGTTCGGCCCGGTATTGCCGCCCCCGGAGAGGGGTGCGGCCTTTGAGTAAACCCCAAGACGGGGCGCGGTTGACTGACCCTGACTATCAGGGGGCCGCAAGCGCGCGCAAGGCCCGCCCCGGCAAATCTGCGCCGCCTATAGCACATGGGCGCGCGTTGGCAAATGCTTTCGCCACCCCCCGTCCGCAAGCAGATCAGAGCATCGCCATCCCGCCATTCACATGCAGCACAGAGCCTGTGACATAGCCGGCCTCGGCGCTCGCCAGATAAAGCACAGCCGCTGCAATCTCTTCTGGCGTGCCCATGCGGGCAGCGGGAATCTGCTCGGCAATCTTGGCCTTTTGATCGTCAGTCAACGCGTCGGTCATGGGTGTGGCGATAAAGCCGGGAGCAACCGCGTTGGCCGTGATGCCGCGGCTTGCAACCTCATAGGCAATGGATTTCGTCATCCCCACCATGCCCGCTTTGGAGGCGGCGTAGTTGGCCTGACCCGGATTGCCCGTGGCGCCGACAATGGAGCTGATATTGATAATCCGCCCCCAGCGCGCCTTCATCATGGGCCGCATCACGCCACGGCACAGGCGCATGGTGCTGGTCAGGTTCACGTCCAGAACGCTCTGCCAATCCTCGTCCGACATGCGCATGAAAAGCTGATCGCGCGTGATCCCGGCATTGTTCACAAGGATATCGAGCGATCCCATCGCGGCAATGGCCGCCGATGGCAGCGCCTCGACCGCCTCCGGATCGCTGAGATTGCACGGCAAGACATGCGCCCGCTCACCCAACTCTGCGGCCAGCGCTTCCAAAGGCGCCTCCCGCGTGCCACTCAGGCCCACGATAGCCCCCGCGTTGTGCAAAGCCGTGGCAATAGCGCCGCCAATGCCGCCAGATGCGCCCGTTACCAACGCGGCTTTTCCACTCAGATCAAACATGCTCAGTCCCTCTCGTTTGTTTATCCGTTAAGTGCTGCCACAGCCGCAGCCTACCCGTTCAACGCGGCCACAGCCGCGACGACATCTTCCGGCGCGCCGATGTTGCGCACAGCAATCTCGCGGTCTACGCGCCGCACCATGCCCGACAGCGCCTTGCCCGCGCCGATCTCCCATGTCTCGGTGACGCCCTGCGCGCTCATATAGGCCACGCTTTCGCGCCAGCGGACGGAGCCTGTGACCTGCGCCACCAAAAGTGCGCGGATTTGTGCAGGGTCGCTGACCGCCGATGCCTCCACATTGGCCACCAGTGGCACAGATGGCGCGTGCATCTCCACAGCGCTCAAAGCCTCGGCCATCACCTCGGCCGCCGGCCCCATCAACGCGCAATGAAACGGCGCGCTGACCGGCAAGAGCATAGCGCGTTTCGCACCCGCCGCCTTGGCCAGATCGACTGCACGCTCCACGGCGGCGATATGACCGGAGACAACCACCTGTCCGGGATCGTTGTCATTGGCGGCTTGGCACACCTCGCCTTGCGCGGCTTCTTCGGCCACGGCTTGCACGGCGGCGAAATCAAGCCCCAGAATGGCGGCCATGGCCCCCACGCCCACCGGCACAGCCTCTTGCATCGCCCGCCCGCGCGTTCGCAACAGCCGCGCCGTGTCGGCCACACTAAACGTCCCCGCAGCCGCCAGCGCCGAATATTCGCCCAGTGAGTGGCCCGCCACGAAAGACGCCACCTCCAGCGCGGCCCCCTCCGCCTCAAGCGCGCGCAAGGCGGCCAATGATGTCGCCATAAGCGCAGGCTGCGCGTTCTGCGTCAGCGTCAACGCATCCTGCTCCCCCTCCCAGATGAGCGCAGAGAGCTTCTCGCCCAGCGCCTCGTCCACCTCATCGAACACGGCCCGTGCTGCGGGGTAGGCCTCGGCCAAGTCCCGGCCCATGCCAATCGTCTGGGCGCCTTGCCCCGGAAAAATGAATGCGCGGCTCATGCTTGCCCCTTTTCGTCCTGCATTTCCTCTGCGATAGCGCGGCGCGCCGCTCAGAGCAACTGTGGAGGGCATACGTCGAAGGCGCCAATGCAGGGCGCCTGTGCAGCGGCGCAGATTGCTCAGCGAGAGGAAACCGCTAGGTTGTGCGAGACCGAACGACAAATCTATGCGTATCCCAGACAAAGGCTTGCCCATGCCCCTGACCAACACGCCCCAAAGCTACGGCGCGATCACCAAGACCTTCCACTGGATCAGCGCGCTGATGATCCTCACACTTTTTGCGCTCGGTATCATTGCCAGAAATCTGGCGGATCAGATCAAGGCAGGCACGGCGAGTCAGGAGATCATCGACTGGGCCATCTTGCTGTTTTCCGTTCACAAAACCCTTGGCCTCACTCTCTTCGCCGTCGCGCTGGCCCGCATTGCTTGGGCATTAGCCCAGCCCAAGCCAAGCCTCCTGAACGGCGATCACGCCATTGAGGCGCGGCTGGCCGTGACCGTGCATTGGCTGCTCTATGGCTCGCTCGTGGTGGTGCCGCTCAGCGGTTGGGTGCATCACGCGGCGACCACCGGCTTCGCACCGATCTGGTGGCCCTTTGGGCAAACGCTGCCTTTTGTCCCCCGCGACCCGCATGTGGCTGAGATCAGCGGCGTGGTGCATTACATCCTACAATGGGTGCTGGCCGGGTCCATCGCCCTGCACGCGGCGGGCGCGATCAAACACCATGTCATCGACAAGGATGCCACGCTGCGCCGGATGCTGCCCGGCGGCGGGGCGGCCGAGGCCACGGCGGCGCAACCGGGCCACGCGCTGCCGCTCGTCGCGGCCCTCGTGGTTTGGGCTGCGGCCTTGGGCGCGGGCGCGGGCCTCGGGTGGTTCTCCAAGGAGGCCCCGGCCCAGACCGCCCTTGCAGAGGTCCAAAGCGATTGGGCCGTCCAGGACGGCACGCTCGGTATCGCCATCACCCAAGGCGGTGCGGACGTCGCGGGCAGCTTTGCAGATTGGACCGCCGAGATCACCTATACCGAGATCCCGGACGCAAGCGGCCATCACGGCGCGGTCAGCGTGACCATCGCAATCCCCTCCCTGACCCTCGGGTCGGTCACGGGCCAAGCGATGGGTGCGGATTTTTTCAACGCCAAGACGCATCCCACCGCCACGTTCGAGGCGGACCTCATCACCCGCGAGGGCGCTTTGAGTGCGGACGGCACACTCAGGATCAAAGAGGCCGAAGTGCCCGTGACGATGCCCGTGACGCTCACCATAGAGGGTGATATCGCCACGGCGTCGGGCGCGCTCACCGTCGATCGGCGTGATTTTGGCATCGGGATGAGTGTGGGCGACGAGGCCTCACTGGCCTTTGGGGTCGAGATCAGCTTCACGTTGACCGCCCAGCGCTGAATGCAAAAACGCCTGCGCGAGGTCTCCCCCGCGCAGGCGCATAGATCAAACGCAGCGTGGCTTACTCGGCCTTCTGCGCCTCAATGGAAATCTCGACATCAAGCTCGTCGCCCACATTGGGGGCGAAGTTGCCAAGCCCGAAATCGGAGCGCAGGATTTTGGTCTCGGCGTCAAAGCCGATCCATTCCTTGCCAGCCATGGGGTGCATGCCGGCCTTGTTCAGCTCGGCCTCCAGAACCACGGATTTGGTCACGCCATTGATCGTGAGGTCGCCAGTGATCAGCGCCTCGTTCTCATCGGTGACGGAGATTTCAGTGGAGGTGAAGGTGATCATATCGCCCTCTGCCGCGGCGAAGAAATCATCACCCATGAAGTGGTTGAAGCGCGCTTCCCACCCGGTGAAGAGCGACATGACAGGGATCGACACGTTCACAGAAGAGTTGGCAGGGTCTTCCTGATCGAACATGATCTCGCCTTCAAAGCCAGAGAACATGTTGAATGTAGTGGAAAATCCAAGGTGGTCATAGGAAAACAGCACGTGGCTGTGGCTCGCGTCGAGCGTGAATTTCTCAGGGGCGGCATGGGCGCTCGTGGCGGCAAGGCCAAGGGCTGCGGCGAGGATCATCGGCTTCATTGGGATCTCCTTGTTGGGTTTGTTATCACCGACAGGAAATATAGCGCATGCTGTTGATTGCAATTGCGCATCGCTCAACACTGCGTGTGCGCAGCGGCGTTTCGCCACCGCTGCGCGCTTCGTTCAGCGTCAGGCTTTGGGGCGGTTGAGCAAGCTGCGCAAAGCGCCCTCGACCTCGGCATCCTCAACTGGCAGCGCAATCAGCGGCTCACCCGTCTTGTCGCGTGCCGTCAGCAAGCCATCGCGCAATTCAATCTCGCGCAAACCGTCAATCGCGTGGCTTGTCTGCGAGGTCACCTGCCCACGCCGATCGCGCATGATCACGGTCAACTGCCGGGTTTTTGTATCGATAAGCACCTCAGGCGCGTCATTGCGGCGCGATATGCCAATCATCGCTGCGCCCCCGACAAGGAACGTGGCCGAGACCAGCAACTTGGTCAGTTGCATCGCCGCATCGCCTTCCATGCCCGGCACAATCCAGAGACCGATCGAAGCCCCCATCGCCGCCATACCGGCACAGCGCAGCGCCAGTGCGCGCAAAACGCTGTCTACCTTGGCGGGCGTGTAATAAGCAGGAATAACCCGTTGGCTGCGCAACGGCCCATCAGGCATCATGGTATCGGGAAGTGCTGTCATGGCTTTGCCCTCGCAAATGGTTTCGGCGTTTCTTCTTGGTTAACAACTGATTAAGAAAGAGGGCGTCAATGCGGCGGCCATGCGGAGATGTTCGGGCAAAGCGGCGCCGCCTGCGCTGGCCCGTCTGTGCCCTTGCGCCGCTATGCGTTCTGCCCTATCAGGGCGCTTCCTTCTGCACGTTTGATGAACCGCGCAGACTCTCGTGGCAGGGCCGCAGAAGGATAGATGCCCCGCCTATGAAATGCGCCTTGATAGAAGTGGATCTGAAACATGTCGTTTTACGAGCATGTCTTTATCTCGCGGCAGGATCTCTCCTCCGCACAGGCCGAGGGCCTGATCGAACATTTCGGCACCGTTCTGGCCGACAATGGCGGAAAACTCGTCGAGCACGAGTATTGGGGCGTCAAAACGATGGCCTACAAGATCAACAAAAACCGCAAGGGCCACTATGCCTTCCTGAAGACCGATGCGCCTGCCGCCGCGGTGCAGGAGATGGAACGTCTGATGCGCCTGCATGACGACGTGATGCGCGTGATGACCATCAAGGTCGACGGTCACGAAGAGGGCCCTTCGGTCCAGATGCAAAAACGCGACGAGCGTGCCGAGCGCCGCGAGCGCGTTGATCAACACCTGAGATAAGGACATTAAAACATGGCTACGAAACCATTTTTCCGCCGTCGCAAGGTCTGCCCATTCTCGGGCGACAATGCACCCAAGATCGATTACAAGGATACGCGCCTGCTGCAACGGTATATCTCCGAGCGCGGCAAGATCGTGCCCTCCCGTATCACCGCCGTCTCGGCCAAGAAGCAACGCGAGCTGGCCCGTGCCATCAAGCGCGCCCGCTTCCTCGCCCTGCTGCCCTATGCCGTCAAGTAAGGAGACCCTGACATGCAAGTGATCCTTCTCGAACGCGTGGCCAAGCTTGGCCAGATGGGCGAAGTCGTCGACGTAAAGTCCGGCTATGCCCGCAACTATCTGCTGCCACAGGGCAAGGCCCTCTCGGCGTCGCAAAAGAACATTGCTCAATTCGAGACGCGTAAATCGCAGCTCGAAGCGCAAAACCTTGAGACCCGCAAAGAAGCCGAGGCGATGGCCGAAAAGTTGAATGGTCAACAGTTCGTCGTGATTCGCCAGGCCGCCGACTCGGGCGCGCTTTACGGCTCCGTCACAACACGCGATGCCGCCGATGCTGCCTCCGAAAATGGCTTCACCGTCGATCGCAAGCAAGTGGCTCTGGTTAACCCGATCAAGGATCTGGGCCTGCACGATGTGCATGTCTCGCTCCACCCCGAGGTTGACGCGACCATCACGCTGAACGTGGCACGCTCGCCCGAAGAGGCCGAATTGCAAGCCTCCGGCAAATCCATCCAAGAGATGGCCGCCGAAGAAGAGGCCGCTGCGGATTTCGAGATTGCCGAGTTGTTCGACGATATCGGCGCCGCCGCCTCCGAGGATGGCGATCTGGCCGAGACGGTCGAAGACGTTCTGCCCGAAAGCGATACGGACGAAGAGACGGCCTGACCCCTCTCGCCCTAAAACAGTCAAAAGCCGCGCGGGGAGACCTGCGCGGCTTTTTTCATGTCTGGATCGTTATGCGATCAAAAGGCTGCGATCAGCCCATCCCGAGCGCTTCTTTATACATCTCCAACACCGCCTCTTCCTCGGCGATATCATCCTTGTCGCGCTTGCGCAGGGCGATCACCTTGCGCATGACCTTGGTGTCATAACCGCGGCCTTTGGCCTCAGCCATCACCTCTTTTTGCTGCTCGGCCACGTCTTTCTTCTCGGCCTCCAGCCGCTCATACCGTTCGATGAACTGGCGCAGCTCATCTGCGGTGACGCGGTAGCTGCTATCGGGGCTGGTGTCGTTCATATCTGTCTCTCCGGGGGGCTATCAGGGGCGTTCTGGGTAACCCGCCGCCCGCGCGCCTGCAAGGCCCCGCTTGAGCTTGCCACGCTTTTCCACTACCTCGGCCACAAGGGCAAACCTGCAAGGAGGCAGCGCCATGGAATACCTCGTTTGGGCCGGTGCGGCAGTCTCTTTGATCGGCTTGGGTGGCCTCGTCTATTGCATCGGACAGGTCTGGCGCGCGCGCCGCGCAGGCATGGGCGAGGACGACATGCGCGACCTGCTGAAACGCGTGGTGCCGGTCAATTCCGGCGCGCTTTTCTTGTCGATGATCGGCCTGATGATGGTTGTTGTGGGGATCGTGCTCAGCTAGGCGCGCCCGTAGAACCCGCGCACCTCACGCACCATGCGCTGAAGCCCGTCACACGGCGTCCAGAGGCCAATATCCAGATCGCGCCAGCCGCGCATCTGCATCATGAGGCCCGGCAGACCTTCCTCATCCGCCTGCCACAAAATCCCACCTGCCGCGCGTGGCAGGCCATGTGCCATCATGAGCGCCAGATCAATATCGCCCGCACGCGCGGCAATCTTTGCCTCCCAAAGCCGCGCCGCCTCATTCACAAGCACCGCGCGCAAAGCCCCCGCCGCCGTCTCGGGTGCGTCTTTCCCCGTGTCCAAATCCTTGCGTCGCTCCGGCCCAGCCCCGCTATAGCGATATACGCCCTGCCCCGCCCGCGCGCCTGATTGCCCCTGCGCAATCAGGCGGTGTAACAGACCGCCCGCCTGAAGCCCTGCCGCCCCCCGCGCAGCACCCAAAAGCTCCAAACGGCCCAGCGCCGCCTTGAGCCCTGCGGCGTCCATCTGCCGAAACGGGCCATGCGCAAAGCCAAGCCGCTCCGCCCCCGCGTCCACGGCATAGGGGTTGTGCCCAGCTTCCGCCAGGGCAAGGGCTGCGCGCCAAAACACCCAGTCCAGATTGCGCCCGATCATGCCGGGCATCGGGGCCGCGCGCAGCACGGTCTTGCCCGCCTGCATCAACGCGGCGCGCAACCGCTCCGCCGCGTCCCCCGCTTCCGGTCCCACCGCCATTTCGCACAGCTTCGCTACATGCGCCGGAGCATAAAGCCTGAGCCATAGCGCATCCGCGCCAAGCCCGGGGTGCACACCATCTCCCTCGCTGATCCGCACACGCAGCGCGTCTGGGAGACCTTGCACCCCGCGCCCGCCCATCTCGAAAATAGCATCCGCGCCGGACATATCAGCCCCCACCAAAAGCCGCGACAGCCGCTCCGCCCGGACCTGTGCCGTCATCAACCCTCGTGCAACCGCGCCGTCATAAACCTGCGCCACAGATTGGCGCGTGGCTTCATTCTGGCTCTTTTGCTCAAACGCCAGATGCACCCGCCACCCCGCATCCAACGCCATCACGGAAACTTCTGTGAACGACCCTCGCAGCCCCGACAGCACAATCTCTCGCAGCGGCGCGCCTTTGGGGTTCGCTGGCCGCGCCACGCGGCTTTGAGTGACCAACAGATGGCGCGCGATGCGTGACGCCCGCGACACCCGGGCCTCTTCATAAGCCAAAAGCTCAAGCTCCAGGCCCTGCGCGAGCGGCAGGAGCATCGCCGCCTCAACAGCGCGAAGAATCCCATCTCGGGCCGGCACCTCCTCCCGTGCGGCACCCAGCGCAGCCGCATAGGCCCCCGCATCGGTAAACCCCTCGCGCCGGTCCTCGACCCGACGCGTACCACCCTTGGCCAATGTCTCCGCATGGTGCAGAGCGGCCTCCAGAACATCGCCGCTGGCCACCTCATCGATCAAATCGGCAACCTCGGGAGCACCCGCCTGAAAGCTCCGCGCACCCAACATCGCCTCCAGCGCCAGAGCAGCGCCACCCAAGCGCGGCAAAAGCTGCGTCAGCCCCGCACAGGGCACCAGATGCAGCTGCGCATCCGGCACCGCAACCCTCAGATCAGGCGTGGCCACCCGACCATGCGCCGCAAGAGCCAAACCCAGAGCCGCCCCAAGCGCCGCCCCTTCAAGGGCCGCAACCACAGGCAGGTGGCTTTCATTCAGCGATGTGATCAGCGCGGCCATGTCACGTGCGGCTTGGGGGCTGTCATGCTCGGTCACATGGAGACCAACCGAGAATGTGCCGCGCGCGCCAGTCAGCACGATAGCGCGCACAGCCGGGTCTGCGTTGGCCTGCGCCAAGGCGGCGCGCAAACTGGAGCGCAAATCAGGCGTCAGCGCGTTCGACACGCCTCCAGCAAGGCGCAAAATACGGATGCCCTCACGGTCTTCGGTCTCAACATGCCCGGCCAAAATAGCCCCTCCACTCAATTATGCGCATAAAAGCGCGGCCCGCCCTGTCTGGCAAGGTCTTGCGCTGGACAGGTACCCATCGCACGCGGTAGCCTTGACGAAAGCCGCCAGAAAGAACCCCCATGTCGCCCGACGTTACCGCCTTTTTCGACGATGCCACCAATACGATTTCGTATGTGGTGCGCGACCCGATGAGCAGGGCCTGCGCCATCCTCGACACAGTGCTGGATTTCGATCACGCAGCGGGACGCACCTCCACCGCCTCCGCCGACCGGATCATTTCCTTCGTGCGCAAAGAGGCGCTTGAGGTGCAATGGCTGTTGGAAAGCCATGTCCATGCCGATCACCTTTCCGCCGCGCCCTATATTCAGGAGCATCTGGGAGGGCGCATCGGGATTGGCGAAGGGATCTGCGCCGTGCAGGATACGTTTGGCAAAGTGTTCAACGAGGGCACGGAATTCGCCCGCGACGGCTCGCAATTTGACCAGCTTTTCGCCGAGGGCGACAGCTTTCACATCGGACAGATGCGCGGTGACGTGCTGCATACACCCGGCCACACACCCGCCTGCATGACCTATGTGATCGGTGACGCGGCCTTTGTAGGTGATACGCTTTTCATGCCCGATTTCGGCACGGCGCGCTGCGATTTTCCGGGCGGGTGCGCCGATGATCTCTACACCTCCATCCAGAAAATCTTGAGCCTGCCTGAGGCCACGCGCATCTTCGTCGGCCACGATTACAAGGCTCCGGGCCGCGATGAGTTTGCGTGGGAGACGACCGTGGGCGCGCAAAAGGCACTCAACGTGCATATCGGTGGCGCCATCACGAAAGAGGAGTTCACCAAGATGCGCCGCTCCCGTGATGCCACACTGCCCATGCCAAAGCTCATCGTGCCATCTCTGCAAATCAACATGCGCGCGGGCCATATGCCCGAGCCGGACGCGGCGGGCGATGTGTTTCTCAAACTGCCCGTGAACAAGCTCTGATCACTACTCGGCCAGTTGTTCAGCAAAGGCCTTTATGTCCAAAGCGGAGAGTTCAGAAGGTGCCGCGCCCGGCTCCGAGAGGGCTGCATCCTCGACATCCGGCGCGATCCGGTTGGGAGCTGCGCGCTGCGGGGCCTCTTCCACTGCATCAACCGGTAGAGCCGCCCGCTCACTATGAGGCAGCAAAAGCCGCACCGCGCGCAGCCCATCCGATTGACCGAGATGCGCCATGGCCACCACATGCTTCTCGCTGGCCTCCAGCCGGATGCGCATGGGCTTGTCCAACGCCAAGGGCAGCGTATCGCCGGGCTTGAGCCCACACACCTCACCGAGCGGCATCTTGATCCGCCCCAGCACAGCCTCAAGCCGCACCGGCACATCCATCGCACAGGCTTCCAGCGTGCGGGCCAGAACGCCCTCATGCGCGGGATCGTGCGCCTCGGGGATATCGGGCGGTGCAGGCAGGATCAGGGTCAGCGCGCCAGGATGGGCCACATCCCCCGTCTCTACCATCAGGCGCAGCACATGAAAGTCCGGCGCGGTAAGGGCCAGTTGCATCCCGCGCACATCCTCCATCATGACGCCATAGCGAAAGTCCTGCCCCCAATGCTCCGGCGTCTCCTCCAAAAGCTGCGCCTCGAACCGGGCCAGCATCGCGTCCACGAGCGGCGCAGAAATCGCCGCATCGGTGCGCGTGACGGCGCGATCGGCGGACGCACGCCCAGACACACGGCCCGTTGTCTGCACCTCGATCAAAGCGCCCAGAAGCCCCAGATCCATCCGCAACGCCCCGCGCGCACCGTCCGGCCCATCGAGCAGGATCAAAAGCCCACCACCGTCAAGCTCACGCCCGAGGCCCGTTTGAGAAATCTCTACCTGCTCCACCGCAACAACGGCCACGGGCATGTCGTAGAGCGCATCGGCAGTTTGGGCGAGCGCCAACCGCAGCGCACGCGACGGCGACATACCGCGCGCCTGATGCTCCGCACGCCCGCTACGCGCCTTGCGAAGGATGACCGTATTCCCGTCTCGCTCGCTCATGCCGGTAAAGCCGCCCCATGCCAAATACAGTGAAGACCCTTCATACCGCGCGGATGGTTACCAGATCCTTTACACCTGCCCGCCCCAGTCAGGATTATTGCGCCGCGAGCCGCGTCTCCACTGGCAAGACCACACGGAAAGTCGCCCCCTTTTGGCCTGGCAGATAGCTGATCGTGCCGCCCAGCCGCGCCATGATCTCGCGACAAATCGCGAGGCCAAGCCCAGCGCCGCTGGTTTTCGTCTCGCCAATGCGCGAGAATTTCTCAAAGATCAGCCCATGATCCGCCATCGCGATCCCGCTGCCATTGTCGGAAAAATCCACCACGAGGCGACCATCCTGCATCCGAGGTTGGATGGTCAGGCGCGGCTCGGGCGCATCGCAATATTTGCGTGCATTGGCGATCAGATTGATGAAGACCTGCGCCAGCCGGTCATGATCGGTGGTCAGCCACACATCTTCCTGAGCCGTCTCGCGGATGATGTGCAGCCCCGGATCGCCGCTTGTCGCGGCCACGGCCCGGTCCAGCATATCGCCCAGCCGCCCACTTTGCGTGTTGAGCGTGACCTTCCCGCTTTCGAGCACGCTGAGGTCCAAAAGATCATCCAAAAGCCGCGTGAGGCGTCGCGATTCGTCGTGAATTATGGAGGAGTATTTCTGCTGCGCCTCCGGGCCCAACTCGCTCGTATCGCGCAAAATCTCGGAAAAGGCGCGGATCGAGGTCATCGGCGTGCGCAGCTCGTGGCTGACCTGACTGAGAAACTCGTCCTTTTGCAATGACAACTGCGTCAGCAACTTGTTGGCCTCGCGCAATTGCCGGGCGGTGCGGGCCTGCTCTTCGGATTTCGCTTCAAGCTGGCTGGAATATTCCATGATCTGCGCCGTCTCGTCGGCCACGGCCAGAAGATCCTCCACCGACACGGCCGCGCGCCCGATGATCTGGCTGATCATCGCATGGGCGGTCGCAGCGCCCACCGAGCCCGAAAGCTCCCGCTCCAGCCGCTCCAGAAACTCGGGCGATGGCTCGGGCAGATAGCCCGACAGCCCCTGCCGCCGCGCCATATCCGCAAAAAGCGCCTGCGCCTCGCGCGCGCCCATGATACGCTGTGACATGATCAGCAGATCTTCGGATTGCGCCATGCCGCCGGACCAGCTTCCTGCTGTGCGCGAGTGCTCGAACACATTGACGAATTGCGCGCCCTGAAGCCGCTCCATCGGGCTGGGAAAGCTGAGGATGGAGCCGATGATGAAAGCCGCTGTATTCAGCAGCAAGGACCACATAACCGCATGCACGACGCTGTCCATGCCCTCCGCCCCGAAAAGCGCATAGGGCCGTAGCCAGCCAAGGCCAAGCGGGCCTGCATCAAACACCGATTGCGGCAAGAGCACACCGGGGCCAAAGCTGGGCAGAAAGAGGCAATAGAGCCAGACGACGAACCCCGTGCAAAGCCCCGCAAGCGCGCCGGTGCGCGTGGCCCCGCGCCAGAAAAGCCCGCCCATCAGCGCGGGTAAAAACTGTGACACGCCCACGAAAGCCACAAGGCCGATGGCCGCCAGCGCTGTGCCCCCGCCCGACAGGCTGAAATAAACATAGCCCAAGAGCACGATCCCCGCGATCGACAGCCGCCGCGCCAAAAGGGCCACCTGCCGCACATCGCCCGAGATGGTCGCCGTGCCACCCGTTGCGCGCAGCCAGATCGGCATAACGATATGGTTCGACACCATGGTCGAGAGCGCAATCGCCGCCACGACCACCATCGACGTGGCGGATGAGAAGCCACCAAGGAAAGACAGGATGGCGAGCCCCTCCTGCCCCGCCAGAAGCGGCAGCTTGAGCACAAAGAGGTCCGGATTCGCGCCCGTTGGCATGACCTCCAACCCCACAGCGGCAATGGGCACCACGAAAAGACTGATGAGCATGAGATAGACCGGAAAGGCCCATGACGCCGTGCGCAGATGCCCCTCATCCTCGTTTTCGACCACCATCACCTGAAACATCCGCGGCAGGCACAAAAACGCCGCCGCCGAGACAAGCGTGAGCCCAGTCCAGCGGCTGGGCGAGACCTCCCAATCAGCGATCTGGCTGGCGTCAATCCGCTCCAATGTATGGACGATCCCGTCGCTGAGCCCCCAGACCACGAAAACCCCTACCGCCAGAAGCGCCAAAAGCTTTACTATCGCCTCAAGCGCGATGGCGATGACCACGCCGTGATGACGCTCGTTCGCGTCGAGGTTTCGCGTGCCGAAAAGGATGGTGAAGACCACAAGCCCCAATGCCACGTAAAGCGCCGTGTCCTGCACGGCACCTGCATCGACAAGTCCCCGTTCCGTCTCGGCAAAGGCGGCGAAGGAGAGGCTCACCGATTGCAGTTGCAGCGCGATATAGGGCGTAGTGCCAATGACGGCGATAAGAGTGACAATGACGGCCAAAAGGTTCGACTTGCCATAGCGCGACGAGATCATGTCCGCGATGGAGGTGATGCGCTGTGCCCGCCCGATCCGCACCAGCTTGCGCAGGCTCCACCACCAGCCGATCATCACCAGCGTGGGACCAAGATAGATGGTAAGATACTCAAGCCCCGACCGTGCGGCAAACCCCACAGCGCCGTAAAACGTCCACGCCGTGCAATAGATCGAAAGTGACAGGGTATATATGAGGGGCGAGCGCAGCCACGCCCCCCGCCCCTGCCGTGCCGCGCGGTCGGCCGCGAAGGCCACGCAGAACAAAAACACCACATAGACAATAGAGACCGCAATCAGCAGGTTCAGTGTCGCCATCAGCCGGGGCCCTCATGGGAAGGCTCCACCACCCCCTCCTCAGTGCCCGCAGCCGGTCCAACCTCCAGATACCCCGAAACCAACCGCGCAAGCCCCGCCAAAAGCGCCCAGACGCCAAAGATGTAAAGCATCACATCGGTGGTCCGCGCGCCACCCTCGGCCGATTGCCAAAGGAGCGGTATCAACAACAGAACCGTGCCGAAAAGCGGCAGCAACACAGCCGCATCGCCCATGCGCCTACGCCGATAGCTGCGCCGCTCAAGAAAGACAGATTTCGCAGGCTTCATTCGCGCACCAGATCGCGCACAGCCTCCAACACATCGGCATTGGAAAAGGGCTTGGTCATGTAACGGTTCACGCCCGCGGCCTCGGCCATCTCGCGGTCCTTGCGCTGGCCCCGCGCGGTCAGCATCAGCACGGGAAGCGCCTCCAGCGCCGCATCGCCGCGGATGTCACCCAGCAGGTCAAACCCGCTGCGCCCAGGCAGCATAACGTCAAGGATCACCAGATCGGGGCGGCGCGCGCGGACCACGTCCATCGCATCATGGCCGTTGGAATGGGTTTTCACCTCCCATCCGTCACGCGACAGGATGAAGCTGATCGCCTCAATGATGTTCGGCTCGTCCTCGATCAGCAAAACAAGCTTGCCCATTTGGCCGGCCTCCCCTCCGGTTCAAATCGCATCCGCGTGCCTGCGCACAGGCCGGATACGTTACTATCAAGGCTGCGGGCCGCGCTGTCAAAGCCTTGCTCGGGCGCGTCACGCCTCGGCGCTCGCCGCCTCGCTGAGGATCGACGGCTCGCGCCGCGCGGCGCATACCGCAATCGGGCAGATCCGGCAGCTCGTGCCCACCGCCGCAGGTTCCGCGCCTTCCGCCCCCGGCAAGAGCAGCATAGAGGCGCGTACCAAGGGCGGTGCGTTGAAATCAGGGGGGCCGAGCGGCTCGGTGATGGCCAGCGCAGTGACCGGGCGCGCATCTCGCGAGGCTTGCACAAGCTCCATTCGCAGCGGCACGCCGGGTTGTGCCAGCACGCGAAAAACAGGCCAAAGTGGGCATGTCCCGCCCATGCGTGACACCGAAAACCCATCTATCGCCCGCGCCAGCAAAATCGCACCAGAGCCGTCGACGATCACCAGCCCGACCGGCCCGACATTCTCAGGCGGCAACATCCCCAGGCGGCGCAGGATGCAGGGCAAATCCGTACCAAACCGCTGGGCCAGCGCAGCGGGGTCCGGGCCAAGCTCCGCCAGCGCCTCAACCAAGACCCCAAGCGGAAGACGTGCTGCGTCCGCCGCATACCGCTCAAGCAAGCCACGCACCATCAACGCGGATGCAGGCAGGCTAAGAACGTCAGATGCCGCCAAAAGATCATCAATCGCGCCCACCCCGCCCGCTTCGATGGTGGCAAAGTGAAAGCCATGCGCCTCCAGAAAGAGGTCAACCTCATCCTGAGGCGAACGGACACCCGACACTTCCTGCCCGGGTGCCGCATCGAGGTAACGCACCAGCGACGTGGCGCCCTCGGCCAGACGCTGACTGTCCTCGTTGATATTTCGGTGAAAGCGCGCCTGCCATGCGGGCTCCAGCTTTTCGGTTTCCACCAGGATCGCGGCGGTGGAGCGGATAGCGGTCACGACCGAGATCACCTCATGGATGGAGGCCGCAAGATGCGGGTCATGCGCCAGACGGTCGGTCAGGGTCTGCACCATCTGCGCGCGTTCCTGCCCCTCGCGAAACTGCGCCAGCATCAGTGTCGCCCAGCCGGGAAACCGCCCGATGAACTCTTCCAGACGTGCAAGCTCGGGCGCGCCGCAGCCGTCGCCCGCCGCCTCGCGCAGGCCTGCGATCAGCGCGGCCTCGGCCCCTTGGCTCAGCGCCTGAGGCTCCACATCCAGCGCCTCTGCCAGCCTGAGCAGGATTTTCCCGCCGATTCTGCGCCGATTATGCTCGATGAGGTTGAGATAGGAGGGCGAGATCCCGGCACTTGCGGCCAATGCGCTCTGCTTGAGGCCCAAGGCCTGCCGCCGCTCGCGGATGCGCGTTCCGGTGATTGCACTTTCAGACACGCCATTTCCCTTGCAGATTCAACGCTCTTGGTAACGGCTTAGAAACTTATTTACAAACTATATGTCGGTTCTGTTTATTTTTTGACAAAAATATTGTTTTGCCAAAGGCGCTTGTTGAGAAGTTTTCTTATCCCGTGGCATAAGGCATTTGCACAATAGTGCCATCTGAGCTGCGCTGGGAGGCGTCGCTTGGGTCATTCAAACGGGAGGATGTTAATGTCCAATTCACGCTTCACGCGTCGTGGTCTGCTGAAGACCAGTGCGATCGCCGGCGCCGGCCTCGCCGCTCCGACGATTTTCACCGCAGGGTCCGCTGCCGCGCACACCAACGAGCCAACCGGCGACACAGTCACACTCGGTTTCAACGTGCCACAGTCCGGCCCCTATGCCGATGAGGGCGGGGATCAGCTGCGCGCCTACAAACTGGCCGTCGAGCACCTGAACGGTGAAGGCGATGGCGGGATGCTGAACACGTTCACGTCCAAAGCGCTGCAAGGCAACGGCATCATGGGCAAGAAAGTCCAGTATGTCACAGGCGACACGCAGACCAAATCCGATGCGGCACGCGCCTCGGCGAAGTCGATGATCGAAAAAGACGGCGCCGTGATGGTGACTGGCGGATCTTCCTCCGGTGTGGCCGTGGCTGTGCAGGCGCTTTGCCAAGAGGCAGGCATCATCTTCATGTCCGGTCTCACGCACTCGAACGACACGACCGGCAAAGACCGCAAGGCCAATGGCTTCCGCCATTTCTTCAACTCCTACATGTCGGGCGCGGCCCTCGCGCCGGTTCTGGCCAATGCCTACGGCACCGACCGCAAGGCATACCACCTGACCGCGGACTACAACTGGGGCTACACCACGGAAGAAGCCGTGCGCACCTCAACCGAGGCCATGGGCTGGGAAACAGTCGAAACCGTTCTGACCCCGCTCACAGCCACGGACTTCAGCGCCTATATCGCGCCAGTTCTCCAATCGGGTGCCGATGTTCTGGTTCTGAACCACTACGGCGGCAACATGGTCAACTCGCTGACCAACGCCGTGCAGTTTGGCCTGCGCGATCTGGAAGTGAACGGCAAGAAGTTCGAAATCGTTGTGCCGCTCTACTCCGAGCTTATGGCGCGCGGTGCGGGCGAAAACGTGAAGGGCATCTTTGGCTCGCAAAACTGGGACTGGAAACTCGAAAACCAGCTCGGCGCGCGCTACACTGGCACCAACGCGTTCGTGCAATCCTTTGGCGAGAAGTATGGCTTCCCGCCCAGCCAGGCCGCACATACCGGCTATGTTCAGGCCCTGCTCTATGCAGATGCCGTGGAACGCGCAGGCTCGTTCAACCCATGTGCGGTTGGCGAAGCTCTGAAGGATTTCGAATTCGACGGAATGGGCAACGGCCCGACGCTCTATCGTGGCGCGGATCACCAGTGCTTCAAGGACGTTGTCGTCGTGAAGGGTAAAGAAGACCCCGAGAACGAATTCGACCTCGTCGAAATCGTCGAAGTCACACCGGTCGATCAAGTCATGTACGCTCCCGATCACCCCCAAATGGGCGGTGCCGAGGCGACACTGGGCAGCTGCAACGCCGGCGCCTGATCTGCTGCAAGGCCGCCCCTCGGGGCGGCCTTAACGCACTTCCATAAAACACGCAGACATGGCGCTCCTCATTTTGGGGCGGGCGCCATATGCTTTGCCGGAAACTTCCTTCCGGAGCGCAACCTGACAAGGTGGGACACGACATGGACGCAATACTCCTGCAAATTCTGAACGGTTTGGACAAGGGCAGCGCCTACGCGCTTATCGCGCTTGGTCTGACCCTGATTTTCGGCACCCTTGGGGTTGTGAACTTCGCCCATGGTGCCCTATTCATGATCGGTGCGTTCTGTGCCGTCACGCTCAGCCGTATCTTCAGCATGAGCTATACGGTGATCGACGAGACGCAGACCGACTTCCTCGGCAACCCGCTCAAGGTCGATGTGCCCTATATTTACGACATCTTCGGCCAAGCGGCGGGCGAGGCGATCATCGATTGGTCGGTGCCCCTGTCGATCCTCTTCGCCATTCCCGTCATGATCCTCATCGGGGTGATTATGGAGCGTGGCCTCATCAAGCACTTCTACAAGCGCCCCCACGCGGACCAGATCCTCGTGACGTTCGGCCTTGCCATCGTGCTTCAGGAAATCATCAAATACTTCTACGGCGCAAACCCGATCCCCACCCCCGCGCCCGCAGCATTTGCAGGGTCATTTGATTTCGGTGCCCTCGTAGGGTTTGATCCACAAACGATCATCTACCCCTACTGGCGGCTCGTCTATTTCGGATTTGCGGCCCTCATCATCGGCGCGGTCTTTGCCTTCTTGCAGTTCACCACCTTCGGGATGGTGGTGCGGGCCGGGATGGCCGACCGCGAGACGGTGGGCCTGCTTGGCATCAATATCGACAAGCGCTTTACCATCATGTTCGGCATCGCGGCCGCTGTCGCAGGACTAGCGGGGGTGATGTATACGCCCATCAACTCGCCGAATTACCATATGGGCATGGACTTCCTGGTCCTCAGCTTCGTCGTGGTCGTCGTCGGCGGCATGGGATCGCTTCCGGGCGCCGTGCTTGCCGGGTTCCTTCTGGGCATCTTGGAGAGCTTCGCCTCCATGGCCATCGTTCTTGAGACGCTGCCGGGCCTCAACCAGATCATCATCTATCTGGTCGCCATCATCATTCTGCTTACCCGTCCGCGTGGCCTTATGGGCCGCAAGGGCGTGATGGAGGAATAAGCCATGCTTGGACTTACCAAAAAAGACTTCTCTTTGCTGATGCTGGTCGTCGCCCTGACGATGCTGGCACCCTTCATCCTGAACCCCTTCCCCGAAGGCAGCGCGATGGCGCAGTTCAACGCGGGCTACCCTGACCTGATGCAGCGCTTCGTGATCTTCGGGATCTTCGCGATCGGCTTCAACATCCTCTTTGGCCTCACGGGCTATCTCAGCTTCGGACATGCCGCTTTCCTCGGTGTCGGATCCTACGCCGCGATCTGGATGATGAAGCTGCTCACAACCAACATCATCCCCGCGATGGTGCTGGCGGTAATCATCGCCGGGCTCTTCTCGCTGATCGTGGGTTATATCTCGCTGCGCCGGTCGGGGATCTACTTCTCGATCCTCACGCTGGCCTTTGCGCAGATGTCGTTTGCCATGGCCTATTCGGTTCTGACGCCGCTCACCGGTGGTGAGACAGGTCTGCAACTCAGAAACACCGACGCACGCATCCTTGAAAGCGCACCGGACGGCGGCGGCATCAGCCGGGCCAACCTCTTCGGGCTGGAGATGACATCGAGTTACGAGCTGACCCTCGGCGCGTGGGAGTTCACCTTCAACGTAGGCTACTACATCGCAGCCATCGTGATGCTGCTGGCCTTCTATCTCAGCATCCGCATCTTCCGCTCGCCCTTCGGCATGATGTTGCGCGCCATCAAATCCAACAATACCCGGATGAACTATACTGGCCTCAACGCCAAACCATACACCCTCGCCGCCTTCGTGATTTCCGGCATGTATGCCGGCCTCGCGGGTGGCCTGATGGTGGCAATGGACACGCAGGTGGGTCCTGAGCGGATGTTCTGGACGGCCTCTGGCGAGGTGGTCCTGATGACCATCCTCGGCGGCGCAGGCACGCTCATCGGGCCGGTTCTGGGCGCTGGCATGATCAAATACATGGAGAACATCATCTCCAAGATCAACGAAACCATCCTGCATCAATGGTTCGCCTTCATGCCTGATGGGATCGAGGATCTCATGGTGACGATGGTCTACCCATTCATCGGCAAGGGCTGGCACCTGACGCTTGGCCTGATCTTCATGGGTGTCGTGATCTTCCTGCCCGGTGGGTTGGTCGAGGGCGGACAGCGTATCGCGCGGCTCTTTGGCAAGGGCAAAGCTGCCGATGCCAAAGACACTCAATCCACCCCAGCCGAATAAGGAGACGTGACGATGGGAATTCTTGAAGTCAAAAACGTCAACAAACGCTTCGGCGGGTTGCAGGCCTTGGGCGATGTGAACCTCAGCGTGGCGGAAAACACCGTCCACGCGATCATCGGCCCCAACGGTGCGGGCAAGTCGACCCTGCTTAACGTGCTGGTGGGCAAGCTGATCCCCGACACCGGGTCGGTCAGCTTTGAAGGCCAATCGGTGCTGGGGCGCAAACCCTATGAGATCAACCAGATGGGCATCTCTCGCGTGTTCCAGACACCGGAGATTTTCAGCGACCTCACGGTGCTGGAAAACATGATGATCCCGATCTTCGCCAAACGGGATGGCGCATTTCGCATGCATGCGATCGAAGCGGTGGGCAGCGAGAAAAGCGTGATCGAGCAAGCCGAGCATATGCTCGAAAGCCTCAACCTCGCAGATGCACGCCACGATCATGCCGCCGCGATGAGCCGGGGCAACAAGCGCCGCCTTGAGATCGGCATGTGCCTTGCTCAAGAGCCACGCCTGCTTTTGCTGGATGAGCCAACGGCGGGCATGGCGCGGGCCGATACGAACAACACCATCGACCTGCTGAAACAGATCAAGGACGAGCGCGACATCACCATTGCGATCATCGAGCACGACATGCATGTCGTGTTCTCTCTGGCCGAGCGGATCACCGTTCTGGCCCAGGGCAGCCCCTTGGTCGAGGACACGCCCGAGAACATCAAAGGCCATCCCAAAGTGCGCGAAGCCTATCTGGGCGAAAGCGCCTGAGCCAGACATAACCGCGCCCCGGCCCATGCGCCGGGGGCCTCGCGGCCAACCATGAGGGTCCGGATCAAACCCGGACCGGGAGACATACATAATGAACGTCAAACCCGACTTCTCGAAGAACGCCAACCAGGCCTCCACGGCCCCCGCCTTCCTGTCCGTTTGGGACATGCAGGCCTATTACGGCGAAAGCTATATCGTCCAAGGCGTGAGCTTTAACGTCCATGAGGGCGAAATCCTCGCCCTTCTGGGCCGCAACGGCGCAGGCAAAACAACCACCCTGCGCGCCATCGCGCGGATGGATGATCCACAGCTGAACCACGGCGAAGTCTGGCTGGACCACCAACCGCTGCACAAGATGAAAAGCCACGAGGCCTCGGCCGCTGGCATCGGCCTTGTGCCAGAAGATCGCCGCATCATCCCCGGCCTCACGGTCGAGGAGAACCTGCAACTGGCCCAGATCGCCCCGCCCATCGGCTGGTCACTGGACCGTATCTACGACCTCTTCCCCCGTCTCAAGGAGCGCCGCAAACAAGACGGTGTGACCCTCTCGGGCGGCGAGCAGCAGATGCTGGCGCTGGCCCGCGCATTGGCGCGCGACATCAAGGTGCTCTTGCTCGATGAGCCATACGAAGGCCTCGCCCCGGTGATCGTGGACGAAATTGAAAAGACCCTCCGCGTGATCAAGGAGCAGGGCATCACCACCATCCTCGTAGAGCAAAACGCCGTGCGTGCGTTGGAGCTTGCCGACCGGGCCGTTATTCTCGACACAGGCGGGATCGTCTTTGACGGCACGGCCCAAGAGGTTCTGGAAAACAAAGAGCTTCGCGCCGAATACCTCGCGATCTGACGCACCCGAAACTGGCGGCCCTCGCCCATCGGCGGGCCGCACCATCCGGGGAGCGGCCCGCCCCACAGGCACCCGCGCCCGGACCCCAAGTCTCTGAAAGATGAGCCCCTAAAGGAAAAAGGTCCGATATGTCCGATACAACCTATCCGCCATCCGCCGATTTCGCCGCAAAGGCCCATGTCGACGCCGCCAAATATGACGAAATGTATGCAGCCTCCATCAAGGACCCCGACGCGTTCTGGGCCGAGCATGGCAAGCGCATAGACTGGATGACACCCTTCACCAAGGTCCGCGATGTCTCCTTCGACCTTGGCTCTGTCGGCATCAACTGGTTCGCGGACGGCACGCTCAATGTCGCCGCTAATTGCATTGACCGCCACCTGAGCGTGCGCGCGGATCAAACCGCCATCATCTGGGAGGCGGATGACCCCGAGACGCCTTCGCTGCATATCACCTACCAAGAGCTGCACGACCAGACCTGCCGCATGGCCAATGTCCTTAAGGATCTGGGCGTGGGCAAGGGCGACCGCGTTGTCCTCTACCTGCCGATGATCCCCGAAGCGGCCTATGCCATGCTCGCCTGTGCGCGGATCGGGGCAATCCATTCCATCGTCTTCGCCGGGTTCTCACCCGATGCCTTGGGCGCACGGATCAATGGCTGCGGCGCGAAGGTGGTGATCACAGCGGATGAGGCCCCGCGTGGCGGACGCAAGACCGCGCTCAAATCCAACACCGATCAGGCGCTTTTGCATTGTGACGACCATGTGCAATGCCTCGTGGTGAAACGCACAGGCGGTCAAACCACATGGACCGAGCGCGACCACGATTGCAGCGCGCTCATGGCCAAAGCGAGCGCCGAATGTGCCCCCGAAGAAATGAGCGCCGAAGACCCGCTCTTCATCCTCTACACCTCAGGCAGCACGGGGCAGCCCAAGGGCGTTGTGCATACCTCGGGCGGATACCTCGTCTATGCGTCCATGACGCACGAGCTGGTTTTTGACTATCACGAGGGCGATATCTTTTGGTGCACCGCCGATGTGGGTTGGGTCACCGGGCACAGCTATATCGTCTACGGGCCCCTCGCCAATGGCGCGACCACGATCATGTTCGAGGGCGTGCCGACCTACCCCGACGCCTCGCGCTTCTGGCAGGTCTGCGAAAAGCACAAGGTGAACCAGTTCTACACCGCGCCCACCGCGCTCCGCGCCCTGATGGGCCAAGGCAACAGCTTCGTCGAGGCTTGCGATCTCAGCGCCCTCAAAGTGCTGGGCACCGTGGGCGAGCCGATCAACCCTGAGGCGTGGAATTGGTATAATGACGTGGTCGGCAAGGGCCGCTGCCCGATCGTGGACACATGGTGGCAGACCGAAACCGGCGGCCACCTTATGACCCCCCTGCCCGGCGCCACGGCAACCAAGCCCGGCTCCTGCACACGGCCCTTCTTCGGGGTGGAGCCTGTGATCCTCGACCCCACCTCGGGCGAGGAAATCCACGAGACGGCCGCCGAAGGCGTGCTGTGCATGAAGGGCAGCTGGCCCGGCCAGATGCGCACTGTCTATGGCGATCACGAGCGCTTCGAGAAGACGTATTTCTCGGACTACAAAGGCTACTACTTCACCGGTGATGGCTGCCGCCGCGATGCGGATGGCTATTACTGGATCACGGGTCGCGTCGATGACGTGATCAACGTGTCGGGCCACCGGATGGGCACGGCAGAGGTGGAATCCGCCCTTGTGGCCCACGCCCAAGTGGCCGAGGCCGCCGTGGTCGGTTACCCACATGCCATCAAGGGTCAGGGCATCTACGCTTACGTCACCTTGATGAACGGGGTGCAGCCTACGGAAGAGCTGCGTAAGGAACTTGAGAAATGGGTCCACACGGAAATTGGCCCGATTGCCAAGCCCGACCTCATCCAATGGGCCCCCGGCCTGCCCAAGACACGCTCGGGCAAGATCATGCGCCGCATCCTGCGCAAGATCGCCGAGGATGATTTTGGCGCATTGGGCGACACATCTACGCTGGCCGAACCCGCCGTGGTCGACGACCTCATCGAGAACCGCATGAACCGCGGCTAAGACCCCAGCAAAACACAAAGCCTTCAAAGCCCCACAGATCCTGACCCTCTGTGGGGCTACTCTTTGCGAACATTCCAGTCGCAAACAGACGCGACCTCGCACGCATCCCCGGCGCAGGCTTGCAGCGAAGGAGCCGTCAGATGAGCACGACAGCCACGACCCCACCGCAATCCAACCGCGCCGCTGCAGGCATCCTCTGCGTCGAGGCCGGCATGGTGTTTTTCGTCATCCAAGACGTGCTGATGAAAACCCTGCTTGAGACGCACCCGGTCTGGAACCTCATCATCGTCCGCTCGCTCGTCACGCTTTTGTTGCTCACGCCAGTTATCTTTTGGCTACGCGGCGCACACCGCATCCTCACCCCGCTCTGGCCGCTCCATCTGGCGCGCGCGGCGCTTCTGGCAGCTGGGTTCACGCTTTTCTACGCGGCCTTTCCGTTGATGGGTCTGGCCGAGGTCACCACGATCTTCTTCTCCGCGCCCTTGATGACCGCGCTCCTCGCCGCGCTGGTGCTGCGTGAGACGATCGGCATTCACCGCATTGGCGCACTTGTCGTGGGCTTTATCGGCGTGATCATCGCGATGAACCCGACCGAGTTCGACTGGGTCACCATCCTGCCGCTGACATGCGCGCTCACCTACGCGATAAGCCAAATCATCGCCCGCCAGATCGGAGAGCGCGAATCGCCGCTGACGATGGGCTTGCAGACGATCACCTATATGGGGCTGATGATGCTGCCCCTGGCGTGGCTCGTGAATACGGTGCTCCCCATCGGGCCGGAGTTTCCACATATGCGCCTCGACCTGCCAGAGGAGACATGGCGCGACCTGCCGCAGCTTTTGATGCTGGGCGTTGCCGGGATGATCGGTTGGATGCTGCTCAGCCGCGCCTACCAGATCGCCAACGCCTCGCTGGTGGCGCCTTTTGACTACACCTATCTGCCCATCGCGGTGCTGCTGGGGTGGCTCTTGTTCGATGAAGTCCCGCCCTTCGCCACGATCATCGGCATGATGCTGATCATCGCAAGCGGGCTCTATGTCGGCTTTCGCGAGCTGCGCGCGGCGCGCAAAAATGACGACGACACTGTGATCGCCGAGGCGACATTTGCCCCCGGAGCTGCGATCCAGCCGCTAGAAGAGCCGCCCGAACGCGAGGCGCCTTAGCCGCGCCCACGATAGGGCGGCACACCCTGATCGGGAATCCAAAGCCCCTCAGGCATTGGCCCTGTTTGGTAATGCACGTCGATGGGAATGCCCCCGCGCGGATACCAATAGCCGCCGATGCGCAGCCATTTGGCCTCAGTGAAATCCGCGATGCGGCGCGCGATGGTGATCGTGCAATCCTCGTGGAAGGCGCCGTGATTGCGGAACGACCCGAGGAAAAGCTTGAGCGATTTGCTCTCCACCAGCCACGCGCCCGGCACATAATCAATCACCAGATGCGCGAAATCCGGCTGCCCGGTCATGGGACAGAGCGAGGTGAACTCAGGCGCTACAAACCGCACGTTATACATCACATCGGCCTGCGGGTTCTGCACCCGCTCCAGCTCCGCCTTTGCAGGATCATCGGGCAATCCCGTCATCGTGCCCAGTTGTTTGAGATCGCTGTAAATACTGTCGCTCATATCCATCTCCCTTGCGGCGTGTCAGACGCCGCGCTTGTTGCCCCATAGCATGACATGCAGCTGCGGCAGGATGCGCGCGCCGTGCCATTTGTCCTCACCTGCGCGCGCGATCAGCCAATTCATACGTGCCTCAATCCCCGCCAAGTCAACTTCCGCGTCCTCATCATCCGGCGGCGGGGGTGTGTGATTGCCGGGCTGCAAATAAACCGGCAGCGTAGGATGCCGGGCTGCAGCATTCCGCGCATAAGCGTAATCCGCCTCATCAAACACCACGATCTTCAGCACCGTCTGCGCCCCCTTGGCGGCGGCAACGCAGGCGGCAAACGCCTCCCAATCCGTGTCCATCCCGGATGAGGGCGGCTTTGGGCTCAGCACCAGCATGTCGAGATCCGCGAACCAATCCTTGGCTACAGAGCCTTGCGTCTCCATGGCAAAGCCATAGCCCTCGGCGCGCCCCAACGTGATTAGATCGCCCAAAGGCTGGATCGCCGGGTTCCCGCCTGAAAGCGTTACCATCAGCGGCGCTCCCGCGAGCTTGCGCACCTCGTCCATCACGGCGGCCGCGCTCATCGCGGCCCATGTGTGGCGGTATTCGCTTTCCACCGCATGCAGGCTGTCGCACCAGACGCAGCGAAAATCGCAGCCGCCCGTGCGCACGAAAACCGTGGGCAGGCCGATCAAGGCCCCCTCGCCCTGTATCGTGGGGCCGAAAATCTCGGAGACGCGGATCGCCTCGCTCATGGCCGATATTCGGCCCAAGTCTTGGGCGTCTCGCTGACCTTTGCCGCCGCCGTCTCAGGCCAGCGGGCGGCGCACCAGTCATAGAAATGCTTGGCCATCCGCTCGGCGGTCACACAATCATCGCCCAGCACATCGTTGAGATGCCGGTGATCCAGCGTGTCGTCGATATACCGCTTGAGCGGGGCCAGATCGAGGTAATCGCGGATGAAGCCGTGCGCGTTAAGCTCATACGCGGCAAGCTCGACCACCACGATGTAGTTATGCCCGTGCAGGCGCGCGCATTGATGATCCTCGGGCAAGCCAAAAAGCTGATGCGAGGCAGAGAAGTGAAATTCCTTGGTGATGCGATACATCAGGATGCCCCACTATTGGCGTTGGCAATGGCCGCTTTCCAGAACTCAGGATCGGCATACTCTGTCGGATCGGTGATACCCGCGATATCAAACGCCTCGCGCCGCTCCACGCAGGTGCCACAGCGCCCGCAATGCCGCGCGCCGCCCTTGTAGCAGGACCATGTCTCGGCAAAGGGCGTGCCATGGGCAGCACCATCCACGGCGATGTCCGCCTTGGAGCCATGCACATAAGGCGTGTAGAGCGTGATATCGGCGTAGCCGTCCAGCGCTTCGGCCTGCATCTTGGCAAAGGCGTCGATGAACCCGGGGCGGCAATCGGGATAGATAAAGTGATCGCCACCATGCACTGCCGTGGCTACGGCGTCCGCCTTTTGCGCCGCCGCCAGCCCGAAGGCGATTGTCAGCATGATCGCGTTGCGGTTGGGCACGATGGTCAGCTTCATCGTGTCCTCGGCATAGTGCCCGTCCGGCACGTCGATATCATCGGTGAGCGCGGAGCCGGTGAGTGCGGCGCCAATCGTGCGGATATCAATGACATGATGCGGAACACCCAGACGCTTGGCGCAGGCGGCGGCGAAGGTGATTTCCTTGGCGTGCCGCTGACCATAATCAAAGGTGATAAGGCCCACGAGGGTTTGTTCAGCCGCCACCTTGTGCGCCAAGGCAACGCTGTCCATCCCGCCGGAGCAGATGACCATTATCTTCATATCTCGTCCTTGTTTTGAGCGGGTAGGCTGCGACCGCATGTGGGCGCTAGCTAGGGGATTTGCGCCCGGTTGGCAAGATCGCCCGATCCGTCGCGGGCCCAGTGCGGTCTAATGCGTCGTCCAGCCCCCATCTAGCGGCAGGGCCGCCCCCGTCACGTTATGCGACAGCGGATCAGTGAGCCACAGCGCCATCGCGCCGATCTCCTCTGGATCAATGCCGCGCCGCGTGGGTTGCTTGGTGCCAAGAAGGTCCGCAATCGCCTCCTCCCGCGTCCCACCCAGCGCCTCTTGCCGCGCGGCAACCATGCCTTGCACCAGTGGCGTGTCCACCCAGCCGGGGCAGATCGCGTTCACCGTCACCCCTCCAGACGCGCGGCTACCACCTTCGGCATATTCCATCGCCGCCACGCGGCTGAGGCCCACCAGCCCGTGTTTCGCCGTGGCATAAGCCGCCTTGCCCGGATTGCCGACCAGACCGTGGATGGAGGCGATGTTGATCACCCGGCCATAGCCGCGCTCCGCCATGCCCGGCAAAAGCCCCTGCATCAACGCAAAGGGCGCGCTGAGGTTGATGGCCAGCACCTCATCCCAAGTGGCGCGGGGCAAATCAGCCAGCGGACCCGTCTGGCCGATCCCTGCGTTGTTGACCAAGATATCAACCGCCGTTTACCTGAGCCCCGCAAGCATGGCGTCAATCTCGGCGGGCAGGGCCAGATCGGCGGCGACGACCGTCACCTCCGCCGCCCCCAGATCGGTCATGCGCGCACATAAATCAGCCGGATCGCGCCCCGGCCTGTCATGCAGGATCACACCGGCCCCTGCGCGGGCAAACGCCTCTGCCACGCCCAGCCCAACCCCCTGAAACGCCCCTGTGATCAGCGCCGTTTTTCCCGATAGCTTCGCCATATCCCGCCTCCAAACCCTGCGCACCCACGAATTTTGGCGCACCATTTCGTAAAATCAACCGCACGACACTCGGCGCGCCTGCGCCAAATCCCAAGCAAAATACTGCCAAAACCTTGCGCAATGACATGTTTTTGCCCCCACGGGTGGCAATCGCGCGCACCATCCCCATGTCTTATATCAACTGCGTGCTTTTCTCATCGCAACGCATGGCCTATAAACAGCGCAAACAAGCAAGCCGCCATGCGAAAAGGGCGGCACTGGTTCGAGGAACTCAATGCCAAAATCTCCCCATTCAGACGACGTGGCTTTCATCAAGGCGCTGGCAGAACTTCTCAACGAAAATGATCTGACCGAGCTTCAGGTCAAACGCGAGTATGGCGCAGATGACAGCCTGAACGTGCGTGTCAGCCGCAAGAACGAGCCCGCGCCGCAGATCTTCGCACAGGCCCCCGCGCAAGCCGCACCAGCGGCGGCCGCGACGCCTGCCCCTGCCGCGTCCAACGCGCCATCCGCAGAAGACCCCGCGAGCCATCCCGGCGCCGTGACGTCGCCCATGGTCGGCACGGTCTACATGCAGGCTGAACCTGGCGGGCCGTCTTTTGCCTCTGTGGGCGATCAGGTGAACGAGGGTGACACGCTCTTGATCATCGAGGCGATGAAAACGATGAACCATATCCCCGCACCGCGCGGTGGAACGGTCAAGCGGATCGTGGTCGAGGATGGCGCCGCTGTTGAATATGGCTCCCCTCTGATGATCATCGAATAAGGCACACGCAATGTTCGATAAAATCCTTGTGGCCAATCGCGGCGAGATTGCCCTCCGGGTGATCCGGGCCGCGCGCGAGATGGGGATCGCCTCGGTCGCGGTGCATTCCACCGCCGACGCCGATGCAATGCATGTGCGCATGGCCGACGAATCGGTCTGCATCGGCCCGCCTTCCAGCACCGAGAGCTATCTGTCGATCCCCGCGATCATCGCCGCGTGCGAAATCACCGGTGCGCAGGCGATCCATCCCGGCTATGGATTTCTGTCGGAAAACGCCAATTTCGTTCAGATCGTCGAAGATCATGGCCTGACCTTCATCGGCCCCACAGCTCAACATATCCGCATCATGGGTGACAAGATCACCGCCAAGGACACGATGAAAGAGCTTGGTGTGCCATGCGTACCAGGCTCTGAGGGCGGTGTGGCCGATCTGGCTGAGGCCAAGCGCATTGGCGAGGAAGTCGGATACCCCGTGATCGTCAAGGCCACTGCGGGTGGCGGCGGACGCGGCATGAAAGTGGCGCAAACAGCCGCCGACATGGAAAGCGCGTTCCAGACCGCACGGGCCGAGGGCAAGGCGGCGTTCGGCAATCCGGAAGTCTATATCGAAAAATACCTCACCACGCCGCGCCATATCGAGATTCAGGTCTTCGGCGATGGCAAGGGCGGCGCGGTCCATCTGGGCGAGCGGGACTGCTCGTTGCAGCGTCGCCACCAGAAGGTGTTCGAAGAGGCCCCCGGCCCCACGATCACCCCTGAAGAACGCGCCTCCATTGGCAAGATTTGCGCCGATGCCATCGCCCGGATCAACTATACCGGCGCGGGCACGATCGAATTCTTGTATGAAAACGGCGAGTTCTACTTCATCGAGATGAACACCCGCCTTCAGGTCGAGCACCCTGTGACCGAGGCAATCTTTGGCGTGGACCTCGTGCGCGAACAGATCCGCGTGGCTGAAGGCCTGCCAATGTCCTTTGGCCAGGATGATCTGAAAATCAACGGCCACGCCATCGAGGTCCGCATCAACGCCGAGAAACTGCCCGAATTCGCGCCGCGCCCCGGCAAGATCACGCAGTTCCACGCCCCTGGCGGGCTTGGTGTGCGGATGGATAGCGCGCTCTATGATGGCTACACGATCCCACCCTATTACGATTCGCTGATTGGCAAACTGATCGTGCACGGGCCCGACCGCCCGGCAGCGCTCGCCCGGCTGAACCGCGCTTTGGGAGAGTTGATTGTGGACGGTGTGGACACGACCGTGCCGCTCTTTCATGCGCTGCTGCAAGAGCCGGATATTCAAGCGGGCAGCTACAATATCCACTGGTTAGAGACGTGGCTGGAGACGAACCTGCGGGGCTGAGACCGGGAAAGGGCCAAGATGAAGGATGACAGTTTTTCCCTCACGCCCATTCTTTTGCTCAACGCCTATGCTGCGGGCATCTTCCCAATGGCCGAAAGCCGCGAGGACCCGGAGATTTACTGGGTCGACCCAAAGCGGCGCGGTATCCTTCCGCTTGATGGGTTTCACATATCCCGAAGCCTCGCGCGGCGCATGCGAAAGGGTGGCTACACTGCCAGCCTGAACAGAGATTTCGAGGGCGTGGTCGATGGCTGCGCCGCGCGCGACGAGACTTGGATCAGCGCCGAAATTCGCACCCATTACAGCGCGTTACACAATATGGGCCACGCCCACTCCCTTGAGATTTGGGAGGGTGACACGCTTGCGGGCGGAGTCTACGGTGTTGCGCTGCAATCGGCGTTTTTTGGCGAAAGCATGTTCTCAGCGCGGGTCGACGGCTCGAAACGCGCGCTGGCGCATCTGGTCGATCACCTGCGCCGGTGCGGCTTCACTCTGTTTGATACGCAATTCATCACACCGCATCTGGAAAGCCTTGGTGCTCTGGAGATACCACGCGGCGCCTACCACCTGCGGCTCGAATCAGCCCTCGCCAAGCGCGCGGATATCCATGCAGCCCCGCTTGATGCGGACCCTCATTCAGTCTTGCAGCGCATGACCCAGACATCGTAGCGCGGATGATCCAGCGCGTTCAGAGCCGGGGATGAGGCCACCATCCAGCCCGAAAACATGTCTTCATTCGCGTCGATATCGCGAACTGTCAGAAAGGCGAACGCATCCCCCGCAGGGTTGCCCGCCGGATAGCGACATTGCGCCAGACGCACGATGAGCCTGCCAAAGCCGGCCTGCTCACCAGGGGCGAGGGTTATATCCGTCAAATCGCCGTTCACCTTGTCGAGCGCGCGCAAAACAGCACCCGTCCCGGCCACCACGTCCTGTTGCGCAAAAGCGGGTGCTGCGCAAAGGCAAGCAGCCGCCACAAGCCGCATCATTCCGTCCCACCGCCATTATCGCCACCGACGAATTTCATCAAAAGCGACACGAGGCTGACAGAGCCTTGGGTGAATTCAATCGTATCACCAGCCTCAAACACAAAGGGCGAACCACCCGGCAGGATTTCAACGTAATTCCCACCCAAAAGGCCCTCGGACGAGATCGCAACCGCGCTGTCATCCGGTACACTGATGCCTTGGGTGACGGAAAAGGTGGTGCCCGCGCGGTAGGTCTCTGGGTCGAGGCTCATGGCCGTAACCCGGCCCACCTTGACGCCCGCTAGACGCACATCCGTGCCAACATCGATCCCATCGGCGGAGCGGAAACTGGCGTTAAGTTCATAGCCATCACCACCCGCAGAAAACCCTGTGACCTGCCCTGCATAGATTAAAAAGCCTGCCGCAGCCGCCAGAACGGCCCCGCCCACGATAATTTCTGTCTTGTTTTCAGTCATATGACTATTCCGGACTCCACGCCTCGTAATCACGGCGCTCCTTCGGTTCAGCCCGCCGGAGCGAGCCCTCAGGCGCATAGGCCAGCGCGGTGCCCGTCAAGTTTTCCTGATGTGGCTTCTCCCAAACCTTGCGGGGCAAGGGGCTCTCGGTCGGCGGCTCTTGATAGGTGTGATGCAACCAGCCGTGCCACTCGGGGCCGACCCGGCTCGCCTCAGCCTCACCATTGAAAATCACCCAGCGCCGCTTGCCGTCGCGCGTATGGTAAAAGCAGTTGCCCTGCGCGTCCTCACCCACTTTGACGCCTTTGCGCCACGTCCAAAGTTGCGTGTTCAGCGTCTGACCATGCCACCATGTGGCCGAGCGCAGCAATGTATTGAGAATGCCCATCAGGACCTCCGAATTTCTTCCCTCCAGATATGGCGTATCACCACTCAAAGGTCCAGTGGCCCGTCACAAGGAAAAGGCGCGCCGGCAAGGACGCGCCTTATGAAAAATTGACATCTGCGATGGTCGCGGACTTCTCCGCCTGTCCCTCGCCACAGACCAAAAATCAGCCCGCGCTGGCCTCTTCCTTCTTGGGATCGGCATAGATCATCAATGGCTCTGCGTCCGAGTTCACCGCCTCATCATTGACGACGACCTCGTCGACATTCTCCATACCCGGAAGCTCGAACATCGTGTCGAGCAGGATATCCTCAAGGATCGACCGCAAACCACGTGCGCCTGTCTTACGCTCAATCGCGCGCTTCGCGATCGAGACCAGCGCATCATCGGTAAAGCTCAGCTGCGCATCCTCAAGCTCAAAGAGACGCTGGTATTGTTTGATCAGAGCATTTTTCGGCTGTGTCAGGATCGTAACGAGCGCATCCTGGTCCAGATCTTCCAGCGTGGCGATTACGGGAAGGCGGCCAACAAACTCGGGGATCAGGCCGAATTTCAGCAAATCCTCAGGCTCCAGATCCTTGAAATGCTCACCAATGCCCTTTTGGCTCTCGTCGCGCACATCTGCACCAAAGCCCATGGCGCTACCCTTGCCGCGCTGCGCGATGATCTTGTCGAGGCCCGCAAAGGCCCCGCCACAGATAAACAGAATGTTCGTGGTGTCCACTTGCAGGAATTCCTGCTGCGGATGCTTGCGCCCACCTTGCGGCGGCACGGCGGCAACCGTGCCCTCCATCAGCTTCAAAAGTGCTTGCTGCACGCCCTCGCCCGACACATCGCGGGTAATCGAGGGATTCTCGGACTTGCGTGTGATTTTGTCGACCTCGTCGATGTAGACGATGCCGCGCTGCGCGCGCTCGACGTTGTACTCGGACGATTGCAGCAGCTTGAGGATAATGTTTTCCACATCCTCACCGACATAACCCGCCTCGGTCAGCGTGGTCGCATCGGCCATGGTAAACGGCACATCAAGAATCCGCGCGAGCGTCTGCGCCAGCAACGTCTTGCCGCAGCCCGTGGGGCCAATCAGCAGGATGTTGGACTTCGACAATTCAATCTCCCCAGTTTTCCCGGAATGGTTGAGTCGTTTGTAATGGTTATGCACCGCGACGGACAAAACCCGCTTTGCCGTGGCCTGCCCGATCACATAGTCATCCAGAACATCGCAAATCTCGCGCGGTGTCGGCACGCCGTCAGAGGTTTTCAGGCCAGCCGTGCGTGTCTCCTCGCGGATGATATCCATGCAAAGCTCAACACATTCATCACAGATGAACACCGTGGGGCCCGCAATCAGCTTGCGCACCTCATGCTGGCTCTTGCCGCAAAAGCTGCAATAAAGGGTGTTCTTGCTGTCGCTGCCAGATTTATTCGACATGATCTACCTTTCGGGCGCAGCGCTCAAGCTCGCATTGACACGATCCCAGAGCGCATTTCTCGTCCAGCTTAGGACAGGGGCGGAGCGGCCACAATCTGAAAATGGCCGCCCGCACAGAGCCGTGACCTAGGCTTTTTTCTCGTCTTCCAACTTGCCTCGGTTCTCGACGATCTCGTCGATCAAACCCCAATCCTTCGCATCTTCGGCCGACATGAAATTGTCGCGCTCAAGAGCGTCCTCGACTTTTTTCAGGGTCTGGCCAGTATGCTTGACGTAAATCTGGTTAAGACGCGTCTTCAATTTTTGGGTTTCTTGGGCGTGGATCATGATATCCGTGGCCTGCCCCTGATACCCGCCCGAAGGCTGGTGCACCATCACGCGGCTGTTGGGCAGCGAGAAGCGCATCCCCTTTTCACCCGCCGTAAGCAAAAGCGATCCCATCGAGGCCGCCTGCCCCACCACCAGCGTCGAGACTGCGGGGCGGATATACTGCATCGTGTCATAGATCGACAAACCTGAGGTCACGACACCGCCGGGGCTGTTGATATACATGGAGATTTCCTTCGACGGGTTCTCCGCCTCCAGATGCAGAAGCTGCGCCACGATCAGGCTCGACATGCCGTCATGGACGGGGCCGCTGAGAAAAATGATCCGTTCCTTCAGAAGGCGCGAGAAAATGTCATAGGCCCGCTCACCGCGGCTGGTTTGCTCGACCACCATAGGCACGAGGGTATTCATATATGTGTCAATTGGGTCGTTCATATCCACCTGCCTGCTTTGCTGTGTCCGATCCTTATCGGATCAGGTCCTAAGGGAGTCTTAGTATTGCGCCCAAGGGCCTGCAAGGGCGGGCGGGTATTTTGTGGAATGGCAGCACACACGACACCCTGATAGACAACCGCGCCCACCCTCGCTAAACCATCACGCGAGTGACGCCGCGACCAAGGAGACTTCCGGATGGCGACTGAGAGCACGGCCCATGCGGCACCCAATTGGTTTGTCCCACCGGGCGAGGGCGATTTTCTGGCGTGGTTTTCGCTGCTGTTTCTGGCCGGGGCAATCTACGGCGTCGTCGTGCTTTATGCAGCCTTCGATCGCTGGGCCGAGCATCAATCCGCAGGCACGCCACTGGCCAAGACAATTCCGACGATGCTTACCATCGCACTGCTCTATGAGATTTTCCCGCTGGGGCATTTCAACATCTTGCTGCCGCTCAGCGCCATCCTGATCGCGCTGATGGCCGATTGGTCGCGCTTCCATCTGAGCACGAATGCCGCCAAAACAGACGCCACCCCAGAACCCGCCCCCGATCAGGACGCAATTCCCGCCCAGAAGGAGCCCACGGCCAATGTTTGAGCTTCTCCTGACGTCTTTCCCTGCGGTTATCCGCTATTTTCAGCTCAAGCGCCGTGGCGAAGCCATGACAGTCTGGAACATGAAAACCGCCGTGTTCTTGTGGGCTTTCATGGCGTTTTTCCTCTTTTTGGTCATTTTCTACTTCCACCCGAAATCCTATTCGGGCCTCTTGCCCTTCCGCACCGTGTCCGTGGTGGCCCAAACCTCCGGCCCCGTGACCGAGGTCAACGTGACCAACGGCCAACGCGTGGCCGAAGGCGACATCCTCTTCCGGATCGAGGATGCAACGCCCCGCGCGGCCCTCGCACAGGCCGAGGCACAGCTCGCACAGCTTGACGCACTTGAGGTCAAGGCCGCAGACGCTGTCAAAGCCGCCCAAGCAGGCGTGGCCGAAGCCGAGGCCAATCTGGGTCAGCTGACGGTTGATCTCGACAATGCCCGCACGCTGCTTGCCCGCAACGTGGGCACACAGGACGCCGTGCGCAGGCTGGAGGCCCAAATGACCGCCGCGCAATCCGGTGTCGTCGCGGCAGAGGCGCAGGCCGATGTGGCCAAAACGGATCTGGAACAAACCATCCCCGCACAACGCAAAACGGCTGAGACCGCCGTGACCAGCGCGCAGGTCGCTCTGGAGAAGACCACGGTGAAAACCTTTACCAGCGGCACAGTGACCCAATTGTCCCTTGGCGTTGGAAGCCCCGTCGCCACGCTGATCCTCAGCCCGGCCATGGTGATCATCCCAGACCGGCCCGCAGATGCGCATATCCGTGTCGTCGCGGGCTTCTCACAGGTGGCCCGCGCCACGCTCTATGAGGGGATGCCCGCCGAGCTTGCCTGCGACAGCAATATTGGCCTGTCTTTCCGCAACGCGATCCTGCCTGCGCGCGTAGCGTCGATCCAGCCAGCCATCGCGGCCGGACAGGTCGTGCCGGGCGGCAGGTTGCAAGACCCGTCAGGCGCGGTCGCGCGCGGCTCGCTGTTGGTCTATCTTGAGCTGCTGCACCCCGAACACGAGGCCATCATGCTGGATGGCAGCGGATGCCTTGTCCAAACCTATACCAACAATCTGAGCGGCGCCGTGGGCCACGTGATCGCGGCAACAGGCGTCGTCAAGGCAGTGGGTCTTCGGCTCAAGGTGTGGGGCTCGCTGATCTCCGGTGTTGGTCTGGCGGGCGGCGGCGGGCACTGAGCAGACCCCTCACCCCCGCGCACTCTCGCGTCCCAAAGCGCGACAGAGGATCAGAACCGGAATGAGGCCAAAAGCCACCAGCGTCAGCGACGGCACCGCTGCTTCCGCCAGACGCTCATCCGAGGCCAGCCGGTGCGCACGCACCGCAAGTGTCTGAAAATTAAAAGGATGCAGGATCAGCGTTGCAGGCAACTCCTTCATTACATCCACGAATACGATAAGCAACGCCGTGAGCACAGATGTCCGCGCCACCGGCAAATGCACCCGCCATAGCAAGCGCCCCGCCCCCTGACCCAAGGAGCGCGCAATCGCATCATAATGCGCAGGCACCGTGGCCATCCCGCTATCATATGCGTTGAGGGCAGCGGCCATGAACCGGGCCATGTAAGCCAGCACCATGAGCCAGATCGACCCAGTGATCAAAAGCCCCGTATCGATGCCAAACCGCGCCTCCATGAACGCGTCAATCGCATTGTCGAGCCCCGCAAGCGGCACCATCAAGCCGACCGCGATCACACCGCCCGGCACCGCATATCCAAGCCCTGCGCACACAACGAGACCACGAGACGTGCGCCCGGGCAGGGTGCGCGCCCGAAAGCCTATCAAGATCGCGCCAAGCACAGTCAGAACCGCCGCGATACTGGCCAAAGTAACCGAATTCAGCATCAACCCCAGATAAACAGATTCATTTATGCTGTGCCCAGAACCGGCGGCCATCACGCTCAGCATCACCACCGGGATTACGAACCCGAACATCACCGGCACCATGCAGAGCGCAAACGCCCCCCAACCCTTCCAGCCCTTGAGCTCGGGCTTGGCCAAAACCTCAAACCGCGCGCCGCCCCGGCCCGCGCGTTGGGCTTTGCCGCGTTGTGCGCGCTCCAAACCCGCCAGCAACAGCGCGAAGAACAAAAGGCAAAGGGCCAATTGCGCCGCCGCCGCCCGGTCGCCCACACTGAACCACGCCTGATAAATCCCGGTCGAAAACGTCTGCACGTTGAAAAACGCCACCGTGCCGTAATCTGCAATCGTCTCCATCACGGCCAAGAGCACCCCCCCCATGATCGCAGGGCGCGCCATCGGCAACGCCACCCGCCAAAACGCCCGCATCGGCGCACGGCCCAAGGTGCGCGCGACCAGAAAGGCGTTCGAACTTTGCTGCCGGAAGGACGCCCGCGCGAGAAGGTAAACATAGGGATACAGCACAAAGGTCAGCATCATCGCCGCCCCACCGAGGCTGCGGATTTCCGGGAACCAATAGTCGCGCGGCCCCCAGCCCGTCAGATCGCGCAGAAGGCTCTGCACAGCGCCGGGATGGTCCAGCAAATCGGTGTATGCATAGGCCATGACATAAGCCGGAAACGCGAGCGGCAACGCCAGCGCCACCTCCAGCCACCGCACGCCCGGAAACTTGTAAACCGTCACCAACCACGCAGAGCCGGTGCCGATCACAGCGGTGCCAAAGGCGACGATGCAGACCAATATCAGCGTGGTGATCGTGTAGCGCGGCAGCACAGACGACAACACATCGCGCCACGTAGTGAGATCACCGCCAAGCGCCGCCAACGCAGCCGCAATGATCGGCGCGACGCAAAGTGCTGCCACAACCCATGCCAGCTTGTGCATCAGCGTTTCGGTCATTGCGCGGGGTCTCCCTTATACCTGAGTGTTTTGATCCGTAATCCCCACACTTCAGGGGGTCAAGGCCAGAGCCCGGATTAACAGAGACACGGAGTGGGTGGGCAGTGCCTTGGAAATATAGTGAAATGCGACGCAGCAAGAGGAGGCTCAACGAGATGAGATACCCTCGCCTAAAAGTTCGATAATCGAAATTTAATGGCAGATTTCTGTGGATAAATTGTGCAGCGTGCATCGCATTTTAAAACTGGCATCACGTCCCGATATCGCCTCGCGCAATCGCCGTGGCCTTCAGGATCGCATAGACCTCAAGCCCCGGCGCAAGAGACAGCTCCTGCGCCGCACGCCGCGTGATCCGCACCAAAAGCCGATCTGCCCCAAGGCGCAGCGACACCGCCATGCCCGGCCCAGATCCCGGGTGCAATTCCTCAACCACCGCGCGTAGAATATTGCGGGACGACAATCCCTTTGGCTCTTGAAGTGCCACAATAACATCCTGCGCCAACACTCTGATCCGCATGGATTTACCAACCTCTGCGTCCACACCCGGAACCACCATCTCACCCCCGCTCAAGCTGAGCCGGGTCAATCCATCCGCATGGCGCTCCAACACAACCGCCGCCAGCACCGATCCTGCCTCACGCACACCTACAAATGGCATCATCGACGGGTCGCTCAGGACATCGCCCACGGGCCCAGACCGCACCACGCGGCCTTGGTCGAGCACCACGATCCGGTCGGCGAGACGCGCAATCTCCGCAACCGAATGGCTGACATAGATAATAGGCGCACCGCCCGCATCGCGCAGCCGTTCCAGATAGGGCAGGATCTCATCCTTGCGCGGCCCGTCAAGTGCTGCCAACGGCTCGTCCATCACCAAAAGCTGCGGCTGCATGAGCAAGGCCCGCGCCAAGGCCACGCGCTGTTTTTCTCCCCCCGAAAGCGCGCCGGGGCGGCGGGTCATGAGGTGCCCGATCCCCAAAAGATCGCAGATTGCACCGACCTCGGCACCCCCCGCCTCCTGCGGCGCATATCGCGCGCCAAAGGCCAGATTGCCCGCCACATCAAGGTGAGGGAAGAGCCGCCCGTCCTGAAACACGACCCCGATCCGCCGCCGCGCCGTGGGCACATTCACGCCCGCCGCCCTATCGAAAAGCACCGTATCCCCCAGCATGATACGTCCCTCATCCGGTTGAAAAAGCCCTGCCACAGCATTGGCAATACTGGTTTTTCCCGCACCAGAAGGACCAAAGAGCGCCGTCACACCCGGCCCCGCCTCAAACGCTACGTCGAGCGCAAACGCTGAAAACCGGTGGCGCAGGGCGACGTTGAGGGTCATGCCCGCGCCCTCGCAGCCATGCGCCGGGCCAGCCATTCCGACACCAGCACAGCCCCCACCGCCACAATCAGGGACAGCACCAGAAGCCGCATCGCCCCGCCCTCACCGCCCGGCACCTGCAAGAACGCGTAGATGGCCGAGGGCAATGTCTGCGTCTCGCCGGGTATGTTGGCCACGAAGGTGATGGTCGCGCCGAACTCACCCATCGCCTTGGCAAACCCCAGTACCGTTCCCGCCAAAATCCCCGGCGCGATAAGCGGCAATGTCACCCGCATGAACACCCCCCAGCGCGGCGCGCCCAGCGTGGCCGCCGCCTCCTCCAGCTTTGGGTCCACCGCCTCGATTGAGAGCCG
>ERZ887849.364-NODE-364-length-49109-cov-12.395829_pt1 | contig 49109 bp, 42 predicted proteins | sample MGYA00521267_ERZ887849 | MGnify/ENA primary metagenome ERZ887849 (study PRJEB32303, sample SAMEA104408601) | aquatic metagenome | biome: Brackish water; feature: Pelagic; material: water | place: Baltic Sea | collected 2014-06-06T16:11:00 | depth 2,863 m ... | reverse complement strand
ATGGTGCGATTGGTGTGACCCAAGAATACGATCTACAGCTCTACACCCGTCGCATATACGAATGGAATAGAGCCGGTGGTGGTGCTAAATATTGGGCGACACGTTTGGGACGAGCGGCATTTGATCGTGATTACTTGCTTGATTTTGTTCGTGAAGACTTGTTTCAGGTGGGATGACGCGTTAATCCGAGATAGTTGCCGATTTCTTCACGGCTCATTCGTATCAAAAAATCGGTCGAAGAATAGCCCAGTGCGGACATACGCTCAGACAGATTAAGCAAAAAAGCCGCTAACCGGGCTTCTGAGCGCATCGAGCCCAAGGCCAATAATACTTGGTGAGAGCGTGCGATTTCTTTGCTCATGATGCGCCGCACCTGGTGTTGCAACGAGGGCACATAGCGGCTGATGTCATCGATATCGATTAATCGGATCACGCAGACCTCAGCGTCCTCCATGGCTAGCGCGTTCGAACTGTGGAGACCATCGGGCATCCCGTCAAGCCCAATGACCTCACCAGGTAAAAAGAAGCCTGTGATTTGCACTTGGCCAGAAGCCTCTTCGAGTTGCGTTTTGATGGAGCCAAAGCGCAAACTGTACAAAGCGTCTAATTTATCGCCGTCTTGATAAAGCAGTTGACCTTTTTGCAACCGAACCCGTTCTTGTACCAATTGATCGAGTTGTTCGACTTCATGGCTAGCCATGCCGGCCGGTAAGCAAACGCTACCGAGCATACAGCTCGAGCAGTGGGGCGCCTCTGGCGAAACGGGGACTCTTTTTTGCACCGAAGTCATGGTTACTCCCAAAAGAACAACCCAATCACGTCAACTGGCTTACGTCACGGCAAGTGTTGAAACCATCTTACCCAAAAAGCCTATCTTTTTGGTAATAGTTTTTGTGCCAGTCAATTGAAATACTTGCAAACATCCCTATATAACAATCATTAGAACCCAACGGGCTAGCTCGAAGTGACATCAGATCAAGCCCATCAAATGGAATTTGACCATGCGATTTGATAAATTAACCACCAAGCTTCAGCAAGCCATCGCCGATGGACAAAGTCTGGCTGCGCGCCATGACAACGCTTACATTGAACCCGTTCACGTTTTGGCCGCTTTATTGGCCGACAGTGATAGTGGTGCGGGCAGTCTGCTGTCTCGCGCTGGCGTGGCGGTCAATCGGTTAACGCCGGCTGTCGAGACAGCGATCAAGGCATTGCCGCAGATCCAAGGTGGTGATGGCAACATCCAGGTCAGCCGTGATCTGCAGGCGGTATTGACGCGAACGGACAAGGAGGCAGGCAAACGGGGCGATGCCTATATCCCGACGGAGCTGTTTTTGTTGGCTTTGCTCGATGACAAGGGGCCAGCAGGCCGCGCCCTAACCGAAGCTGGCTTACAGCGCAAACCACTAGAGGCGGCTATTGATGCGGTTCGGGGCGGCAATGCCGTGACCGATCAAGAGGGCGAAACCAAGCGAGAAGCGCTTGCCAAGTACACCACTGACCTGACTGAGCGCGCACGGGCTGGCAAGCTAGACCCGGTGATTGGTCGCGATGACGAAATCCGTCGCGCCATTCAAATTCTTCAACGCCGTACCAAAAACAACCCGGTACTCATTGGTGAACCAGGCGTGGGTAAAACCGCCATTGTTGAGGGCTTGGCACAGCGTATCGTCAATGACGAGGTGCCCGAATCGTTACGTGGCAAAAAAGTGTTGTCGCTTGATTTGGCCAGCCTTTTGGCGGGGGCTAAGTTTCGCGGCGAGTTTGAAGAACGCTTAAAGTCTGTGCTCAAAGAGCTCTCTCAGGACGATGGCAGCAACATCGTCTTTATTGATGAGCTACACACCATGGTTGGTGCTGGCAAGGCTGAGGGGGCAATGGATGCTGGCAATATGCTCAAGCCAGCACTGGCTCGTGGTGAGTTGCATTGCATTGGCGCGACCACGCTTGACGAATACCGAAAGTACATTGAAAAAGATGCCGCCCTTGAGCGTCGGTTTCAGAAGGTTATCGTTGATGAGCCCAATGTGGAATCCACGATTGCCATTTTGCGAGGCTTGCAAGAAAAGTATGAAGTGCATCACGGGGTTGAAATCACTGACCCAGCCATTGTGGCAGCTGCTGAGCTGTCCAATCGTTATATCACCGATCGATTTTTACCAGACAAAGCCATTGATCTGATTGATGAGGCGGCAGCACGTATCCGGATGGAAATAGACTCCAAGCCCGAAGTCATGGATCGTTTGGACCGTCGCATCATTCAACTGAAGATTGAGCGTGAGGCTGTCAAAAAAGAGACCGATGAGGCCTCACAGCGACGCCTACAGAACCTTGAACAAGAACTGGAATCGTTACAGCGTGAGTACAACGATTTCGAGGAGATTTGGAAAGCTGAAAAAGCCATGGTTCAGGGCACTCAGGCGATCAAAGAGGAAATCGAGCGTGCTCGCGCAGAAATGGCCGACTTACAAAGAAAAGGGCAATTCGACAAATTGGCGGAATGGCAATACGGTAAGCTGCCTGCACTAGAAGCCAGGCTAAAAACGGCTGAAAGACAAAGTGATACTGAGGCTGTGCGGCCACAACTGCTGCGTACCCAAGTCGGCGCCGAAGAGATTGCCGAGGTCGTGTCGCGCGCCACAGGTATCCCTGTCTCAAAAATGATGACGGGTGAACGCGAAAAATTACTGAAGATGGAAGATCGACTGCACCAGCGGGTTATTGGTCAAGATGAGGCGGTGAGTTTGGTGGGCGATGCGATCCGTCGTTCGAGAGCGGGTTTGTCTGATCCTGCCAGACCGTATGGCTCATTCCTATTTTTAGGACCAACAGGGGTGGGTAAGACAGAATTGACCCGTGCATTGGCTGAATTCTTGTTTGACTCAGACGAGCATTTGATTCGGATCGACATGAGTGAATTCATGGAAAAGCACTCAGTGGCCCGTTTGATCGGGGCGCCGCCTGGGTATGTGGGCTACGAAGAGGGCGGTTACCTGACCGAGGCGGTTCGACGCAAGCCCTACAGCGTGGTTTTGTTAGACGAGGTAGAAAAAGCCCACCCGGACGTCTTTAATGTACTGCTACAGGTGCTTGACGACGGCCGACTAACCGATGGACAGGGTCGGACGGTGGATTTTCGTAATACGGTCATCATCATGACCTCGAACTTAGGCTCTCAGCACATTCAATCCATGGTGGGTCGTCCGTATGAGGCCATTAAAGAAGTGGTGTGGGAAGAATTGAAAGCACACTTTAGACCAGAGTTTCTCAATCGGATTGATGAGGTGGTGGTGTTTCATGCGTTACAGAGTCAACACATTGAAAAGATTGCGGGTATCCAGATTGAACGCTTGGCTAAGCGCCTGACTGAACAAGAAATGTTTCTCGAAGTCACGCCAAGCGCCTTGGCTGAGTTGGCTCGAGCAGGATTTGATCCCGTGTTTGGGGCAAGACCGTTAAAGCGAGCGATTCAGCAAAAACTAGAGAATCCCATCGCGAAACGGATTTTGGAAGGTAAGTTTGGCCCCAAAGATGTGGTGCCTGTTGATTTTAAAGATGGCGACTTTGTGTTCGAGCGAACATTACAGTAAGCGCTTCTTTTTGATAATTGTTTCAGACCGGGTCAGACTTTATCGTCTGGCCCGGTTTATAAGTGGTCAAATCACGACCGATCGACTTGAGCCAGCAATACAATGGATCAGCGGTGAGCGGTAAAGGCCCAAAGACGACTAAAAATGAAAGTCAAGATGGCCACACTAACCAAAATAACCCCGAGCAATAATTCATAGGGCAGTTCGGTGTTTTTAAGCGTGAAGGCGTAACTGGCCTCGTTGATCAAAAAACCAAAGGCTGATATTAAGAAAAAGCGTGGCAGGCTTTTACCAAGCCCGGCATGTTGTGCCCGAAAAGTCAGTTGATAGTGACCCGTAAAGGAAACCACAAAGGCAACCAGCCAGCCCATGATGTTGGCCACTAAGGGTGCCCAGTTGGCTTGTGAGACCAAAGTCACGACAACGAGCCAGTGTACGAGTGATGCGCAAACCCCGACCATGACAAACCAACTGAGTTGATGGGATATTATTTTCATGAAGAGCGAGTCCGGAACTGGCACATGCAATGAACGCTTGTAAACCTTTGCAAATAATCAGCAACACTGAACGCCAGGTGGCATCTGTGCTGATGACTTTGATTTGACCAAGAATCAATAGCGCCATTGTAGACTTGACTCAACAAGGGCGCTTAAGCGGGACCTATATTTTGGTTGATGGCAAAGTCGTCAGAGCGTCATAACCCTTAGGCGGCTGTTAGCCCTGAGCTGTAGTAGTCGCGACCTGATCTTGTCAGCTTTTATAAAGCCAGCACGATCGAATAGCAGGTATACCAATCAAGTGTTCTCGACTTTGCCGTAAAAAGTCACCCCAAGTTTGATTCGGTCGCGGCCCTGATTGCGGCGATGACGGTTGGTGTCACGCAAAGAGTAAACACAGCCGCAGTACTCTTGTTGGTAGAACTGCTCGCGTTTACTGATTTCAATCATGCGTTGTGAGCCGCCGTGCTTGCGCCAGTTGTAGGTCCAGTAAATCAAGCTGTCATAGCGCGCTGCTGCACGCTCACCGCAGTCATTGATCTGGTTCATGTCCTTCCAGCGAGAGATGCCTAACGAACTGGTGATCGTATCGTAGCCATTTTCATGCGCGTACAGCGCCGTGCGTTCAAATCGCATGTCAAAGCATTTGGTGCATCGCTCACCGCGTTCGGGTTCGTTCTCTAGGCCCTTGATGCGGGCAAACCAGTTGTCAACGTCGTAATCCGCATCAATGAACTTGATGCCATGCTCAAGCGCAAAACGGATATTTTCTTGTTTTCTGATGTCGTATTCTTTGACAGGATGAATGTTGGGGTTGTAGAAAAACAGGTCATAGTCGATACCTGCGACCAACATGGCTTCCATGACCTCACCCGAACAAGGTGCGCAGCATGAATGTAGCAATACTTTGCGGCGTTCTGGGGGCAGGGCAAGGCTCGGTCTAAGGGGGTCAGTCATGGCTTGATCCACATCAATTCATTTTTGGTTTGGCATTAGTGTAATCCTTCAATGCTTGGCCTAAAGTATGTTGAGGGCTTGAAAGCGTCAAGTACCTAAAACAGTATCCCAAAGCGCACGGACGGCTTGTCGCGTTTCCTTCATTTCTTGCGCAGCGACGCGGGCACGCTCAGCACCTTGCAACCTAAGGGCGTGTTGCCGTTTGCGAAGTACGCGATACGCTTGAATCGCCTGCGCGGCTAACGCTTTTGGAATGAGCCCGAGTTCGCCACATCGGCCTAGCAAGGCAATGTTACCCAGATTGGGGATCAGTTCAGGATGTTTGCGGGCATGAAGCAGGACCAGGTATTGGGTGACAAACTCCAAATCAACCATGCCGCCAGCATCATGTTTAAGGTCAAAGAGATCGGATTTATTGGGGTGTCCTTGGCTGATTTTGATGCGCATCTCGCGAACTGCTTTCGTCAAATCTTCTGGGTCGCGCGGTAAAGTCAGTACTGTTTGGCGAATGCGTTCAAATGAAGCGCCAACCGCTGGATCACCAACCACGTGACGCGCTCTTGTAATGGCTTGGTGTTCCCAAGCCCAAGCATGCTTTGTTTGATATTGTTCAAACGCCGCAATCGGGACGGCAAGCAGTCCCGCATCGCCGTCTGGTCTTAAACGCAAATCAACCTCGTAAAGACGTCCCGACGATGTCATGGTTGAGAGCCAAGAGGTCAAACGCCGTGCCAATTTGGCGTATGTCTCAGCGGCATTTTCGTCGGGATCGTCAAACAAAAACACCAAATCCAGATCAGATGAATAACCGAGCTCTTTACCCCCGAGTTTGCCGTAGGCAATGATGGCGAATTTAGGGGCAGGTCTCTCGTTTGAGGCGTGCTTTAGCACCAACGGCCAGACCCATTGCAGGGCTAGTTCGAGCAATAAGTCAGCCAGTGCTGACAATTGATCGGCGAGGGCTTCAACGGACAATACCCCCGCAATATCTTGCGCTAAAAGTTGAAAGCTCACTTGCCTTTGCAAATCGCGCATCAAATTCATTTGTTGTTCGACATCGGGCGCTCCGTCAGCGAGCAAACAAGCACCCAAGTCAGCGGTCAAGTTGGCGCGAATGCGTTCGAAGTCGATGGGTTCCATGAGGCTGCGCCAGTCAATCAGACTGTCCAATACGACAGGGTGTTGAATAACGTATTGTGCCGCCCAAGGGCTAGCCGACATTAGCTTAGCCACTCGCGCTAATGTGTGCGGGAATTCAACAAGAAGGGCCAAGTAAGCGCTGCGTTGGGCGATCGTTTCGATCAAGTCCAATAAGCGCAGGGCCGTGATTTTCGGCGCATCAGTGGCTAGGGCCGCTTGCAAAAGAAGGGGTACCAATTCGTCGACCCGTGTCCGACTTTGGTTGTTAAGCCCACGGATTCGGTGGCTATCCAAAAAAGCGTCGATGCGCTTGGTTAGGTCGCTCGCGTCGGCGCCAAAGGCCTCGATAAGACTTTCCGTGTCTGATCGTTTTGGTGGACATGTGCTGTCAAGCATTTGCGCGGGATCGCTGCCATCAACGGCTGGCGAATTTTCTTGGGCGATGTCATCAGAATTTTTTGAGGGTTCGGTCAGACCCGCCAACCGAAAGGCATCTCGGAAAACCGCTGCAACGCGTGAGCGATTTTGCTTTAACGCGGCTTCAAAAGCGGCTGCAGTCATGCCCATGGCCGCGGCTAGCGCGTGGCGCAGATCGACGTCATCGGGCAGTAGGTGAGTCTGTGCATCCTCGCGATACTGCAACATGTGCTCTAAACGCCTTAAAAATTGGTAAGCGCTTTTTAGGTCGTGGCTGACTTCGCTTGGTATGAGCCCGGCACGTTCTTGCGCTTCTAGCGCGCTCAATAGGCCGCGTTGCTGTAGGGCTGGCATTTTGCCGCCTCGAATCAGTTGGGTCAGTTGAACGACAAACTCAATTTCGCGGATGCCACCATCACCGAGCTTAATGTTGCGTTCTGTGTCGAGCCCGTTGCGCACCGAAGCACGTTTTTGCCAGTCTTGCCGAATACGCTGACGCAGGTCTCGCAAGGCAGCCAAAGCGTCAAAGTCAAAGTACTTGCGGTAGACGAAAGGCACCCGCATGCTTTCAACGTGCTGAATCGTCAAGCTGCTGTCACTGTTTGACCATGCACAAGCAGGCATGATACGCCCCTTTAACCAAGCGTATCTTTCCCATTCTCGACCTTGTGTAAAAAGATATTGTTCGAAGGCATCGAGGCTCCAAGCCAGTGGGCCAGAATCGCCATCAGGTCGGAGCCTTAAGTCAGTTCTGAACACTTGGCCGTGTTGATCGAGCGCTGAGATGATTGGCATCATTTGGCGAGTCAACTTGCCATAAAACTCATGGTGGGAAATCGATCTAGCCCCATCGGTTTCACCTTCTTCGCCGTAGAGCATGATAAGGTCGATATCTGAAGAAACATTCAGTTCGCAACCGCCAAGTTTGCCCATCCCCACAATAATCATTTCTTGAGGCAAACCTGTGCTTGACTCTCGGGGTACCCCGTGAACGATGGTCAGCTCGTTGATGACTGAACGATAAGCCTGATCAACGGCAATATCGGCCAGCGTGGTCATGGCGCCAGTGACCTCTTGTAAATCGGCGACGCCTGCGATGTCGCGCACCATGACGGTATAAAAGACGCGTTCACGCAGTTGCCGCAGAACCCGACGGCAGTTATCTGTGCTGAGGCTGGCGTACTCAGGTGACACACCAGCGAGTTCTTCAAACCATAAACGTGTGATGGCTGGGTCAACAGGGGTTTGGCTGGCGCTTTCTAGCCATTGTGCAAAAGATTCGTCAGCATAAAGGCGTCGCCTAAGTGCGCCAGACCATGTGGTGGCCGGATCAAGAAAAGCTTTGTGTGTCATGTGGCGTCTTGAATGATCGAGCATAAAGCAAAATAACCGATACAGACCTGCACTTACAGGTGCAATGTCACGGTTATTCACCTAAAACGATTACGATATCTTATTAATCATCACTTATACCGTTTTTATTTTGTATTTATTGAAACCTATCGTTCGGATAGCATTGCTGCTGCTAGTTGTCGGCTACTTTGTGTCTGCCGCTGTTATGCTTTTTACACGCTACTGGGTGTTGCCGCGCATTGACCAGTGGCGTCCTGCTATCGAACAGGTTGTCAGTCAGACGGTGGGTGCACCCGTTGAAATAGGACAAATTCAAGCGCGTTGGCGCTCGCTTAATGCGGTTCTAGAGGTTCGCGACATTAAAATATTGGGTTCTGATGGAACCCCTGGACTGACGATCCCGAATGTCGATGCCGTAGTTTCATGGCGGACCCTTATTCATTTAAAGCCTGTTTTTAAATATATCGGTATTGATGGTTTCGATCTAACAGTATCTCGCCGCGGGCAAACCGAGTTCAGAGCTGCTGGGTTTGAGTTCGACACTGACGGCGTCTCCGATTCAGACACTGCGAACCTCTTAATTGACTGGCTTGCGCTTCAGGGTCGAATTAACTTCACGAATGCATCGCTCACGTGGACTGATCCTTACTCAAATACGCCAACAGTCACCATGACAGAGGTGAACTTAACCCTAAACAATTGGTTGTTGACGCATGAATTGAGCGTGCAAGCGAGTCTGCCACCTGCTCTTGGCAAGACCATATCGTTGGCCGTTAGGTCTGAAAGTGCCCGCGGGTCTATCGCTGGATTGGTTGCGCAAACAGTTGATACCAATATTTACGTGTCTTTGCCTCAAATTAGTTTGTTGCGACTGCGTGATTGGTTTGATGTGCCTTTAGTTGAGGGCGAGTTTGGCGCCCAGGCTTGGCTGACATTGCAAGATGCCCAAGTCGATCGATTGACGATTGATGTGGCCGCACGCGAGGCCTCAGGTGGCGATCACAATGATGACCAACGGACGTGGCGTGCCGATAGCGCTCAAATTCGAATGGATGGCCCAGCAGCACTATTTAATCCTCAAGCCAAATCGGTGTCGTGGCTAACCCGCGCGCCAGCCAATTCGCAATTAAGCGTCGCCTTGAGCACTCAAAATTTCACAGTACAGCATTTGACGTCTGATCTTGATCTGTTCTCGATTGACGAGGGCAAGATGACAGGGGCTCTTAGTCGCCCAAGCGATGGCGCCTTATCGGTGGTGGTGGACTCGCTTAGCCTTGCCAATCGTGACGGCGTTGTGACGCTATATGGACAGTGGAGCCAAGAAGCTGCTGACAGTCAGGGCGAAATGGATTTTGAAGGGACGCTAACGCGCTTTCAATTACCGGCACTGCCACGTTACCTTTCGGGTGTTGTTGGTGAGGACGCCGAGCAGTGGATGAATAAAGCGTTTAAAACAGGTTCTGTTTCCAAAGCAGGCTTTAAAGTCAAAGGTCCGGTACAAACTTTTCCTTACGCTACCCATTCAACGCCAGGTGTTTTTCGTCTTGATGGCGCTTTTGAAGACCTCACGCTTGACTATGCGCCAGCCGAGTCGACTGGTGAGAGGGGTTGGCCGCTTTTGGTCGGCGGCAAGGGCACCCTCAGCATGGTCAGTGACCGTCTCAGCATTAAAGCCACGGCCGGCGCGTTACAAATGCCCGATGAGCAGGAAATTGCCATTAATCGTTTAACAGCTGACATTATTGATCTTGAAACGACGCCCTTTTTAATGCTCGATGGGGTAACCGCGGGCTCAGCCAATAGCTACCGTTCGGCACTCACCAAAACAGCACTTGTGGATTTGGTGCCGCCATTCGTAACTGAAGTTTCTGGTACGGGCCAGTGGTCATTGCCCTTGACACTGCAAATGAATTTAGAAGATACCGATGCCGCTACATTTCGTGCGGTGCTAAATCTCAATGGTGGCTCAGTGGGCTACGCTGATGTACCACCTCTGATTGTGAACAGTGGTGAGGCGGTTTTTACAGAGACAGGGTTTGAAGCTCAAGGGCTTGCTGGTACATGGCTTGGTGGCGATTTTATTGTGTCGGGTGCCATTAATGATAACGAGCACACATTGCAAGCGAAAGGGGATTTGGCGTGGTCAGCGCTGGCGAAATACACCAACAGCGTTATTGTTCGAGACTGGTTTGCTGGTCAAATGCCTTACCAATTAACGTTGATAGCCGAACCAAAAAAGCCACTTGACGTCAAAATTGAGTCGACTTTGGTGGGTACAGAGATAAAGCTACCTGCACCTTTTGGAAAGAAACAACAGGCGACACTACCAACGACATTGCATTGGAAGGAAGCTTCAGCACCGGGCGCAGACACAATGGTTGTGATGCTGGGCTCTTTGGTGGGTATGCAGGCGCGATTTAGTCCCGCCAGTGCGTCGGGAAAGTCAGCCATTCTCGATGCCGCAACAATCACGATTGGTGAACAGCCGGATCGCCTCGGCGATCTCAAACCGAATGCGGGTCTGTCGATCGTTGCGCGGTTAAAGCAGGTCGATGGCGAACAGTGGCGTTCTGCCGCAAAGACAATGCAAGCAGAAATTGCTTCACCGACCAAGGGCCGACCACTGCTACCTGACTTAAGAAGCGTTGATGTGTCAGCACCATCTCTGAAGTGGGACCACGTTTTTTTAGACGCGCTAGATCTAAAGTTGGCACTCAACCCCGCTGGGGCTAACAAAGTGACAGTCAAATCTGAGCAAACCGCCGGTACGATAAGTTGGCAGAGCAAAGCGGGAAAAATTGACAGCCGCTTGGTGGCTCATTTCACCAAACTACACGTGGGTGATCAAAATGTTTCGTTGACTGAGAAAGAAAAAATCGCCGCAAGGTCTTCGTTGCCCAAGGAAGATGCCTTGTCTGAAGTGCCTGCACTGGATTTAACCATTGACGAATTTACTTTGTTTGGTTCCACGCTTGGAAGGCTCGAAGTTGCTGGTGAAAACTCGCCTGATCACACGCAATGGCGAATCGAAAAATTGCAAATCTCAAATCCAAGCGGTGAGATTAATGCCGCAGGGAGTTGGCATTTCAGTCCAACACCAGGCATCAAAGTGGCTGCATCTATGAATGTGAATGATTTGGGGCAAATGAGTAGCGTCTTGGGCTTTGGTGATCGCTTGCGTAAAGGTGCTGGCGTGATTAGCGCGAAAGTCGATTGGCAAGAGTTTCCTTGGCGCACAGACTACAGCGATTTAAACGCGCAAGTCGCCATTGATTTGAAAGATGGTGTGTTTGATGGTGTTGACTCAAGAGGTGCGCGGATACTTGAGTTATTGTCACTTCAATCGTTGAGCCGTTTGTTTAGCATCAACGCTTCGGTCGAAGGGACCTTTGCGGATGGTTTTCCGTGGCAAACCATCCGTGGCGACTTTTCTATTAAGGATGGCGTGATTGACACGCGAAACTTAGGCGTCAATAGCAGTGTGGCGATTATCTCGATTGTTGGTGGCTCAAACTTGGTTGACGAAACTTGGCAGTTAGATGCCAACGTCAAACCCAATCTGGACCTCAGCGGTGCTGCAATTGCCACAGGATTTGTCGTTAACCCCTTGGTGGGGCTGAGTGCATTAGTGGGGCAGTATCTTTTAAGAAATCCTGTCGAAAAGGCGCTGTCAGCTGACTACGTCGTAACTGGGACTTGGGACGAGCCATTGATCAATGGCAAAAGCAATACCACCGAAGTCAAACCCGCTGAAAAGGTGACAGGTGGGTAATTCAAGCACCGCTGCCAAGTCCGCCCAGTGCGGTGAATTAATCCTGACCTTTGTCGTTGGTGAGCAAGTTATGATTACTTCTTCATCATTTCAAAGAACTCGGCGTTGTTTTTTGTGGAACGCATTTTGTCGAGGATAAAGTCCATCGATTCAACATCATCCATGTCGTGAATAAATTTGCGTAACACCCAGATTTTAGGTAACAGATCCGGTCTGATGAGCAACTCCTCGCGCCTGGTTCCTGATTTATTCAAGTTGATTGAAGGATAGACTCGTTTTTCAGCCAGTCGGCGTTCAAGGTGAATTTCAGCATTGCCAGTGCCTTTGAATTCTTCGTAGATCACCTCATCCATGCGGCTGCCAGTCTCGATCAGGGCCGTGCCGATAATGGTCAGTGAACCACCTTCTTCTAAGTTACGGGCAGCTCCAAAGAAGCGTTTGGGACGTTGCAGTGCATTGGCATCCACACCGCCGGTCAGCACCTTGCCCGATGAGGGCACGACCGTGTTGTAGGCGCGTGCCAAACGGGTGATGGAATCAAGCAAAATGACCACGTCTTTTTTGAGCTCAACCAAGCGTTTGGCTTTCTCAATGACCATTTCCGCAACCTGTACGTGACGCGTGGCGGGCTCATCAAATGTCGATGCAACCACCTCACCTCGCACAGTTCTTTGCATTTCGGTCACTTCTTCAGGTCGCTCGTCAACGAGCATCACAATCATGACGGCGTCGGGATAGTTGGCTGTGATGGCGTGTGCAATGTGTTGCATCATCACGGTCTTGCCCGATTTCGGGCTAGCGACAATCAATCCGCGCTGACCTTTGCCGATTGGGGCAAAGATGTCTAGGATTCGCCCGGTTAAGTTTTCTTCGCTTTTGATATCCCGTTCTAACAGCATGGGCTCATCAGGGTGCAAAGGTGTCAAGTTCTCAAACATGATTCTGTGTTTGATGGCTTCAGGTGCCAACCCATTGACTTTTTCAACCTTGACTAAGGCAAAATAACGTTCACCGTCTTTGGGTGTACGCACTTCACCTTCGATTGAATCACCCGTGTGTAAGTTAAAGCGCCTAATCTGTGATGGCGAAATATATATATCGTCAGTGCTAGCGAGGTATGAGGTCTCGGGCGAGCGTAAGAAACCAAAACCATCAGGCAAAACCTCAAGCACGCCATCGCCAAAAATTTGTTCACCTTGCTTGGCACGGCGCTTCATGATGGCAAACATCAGTTCTTGTTTTCTGAGGCGACTGCCGTTTTCGATTTCGAGACCGGCGGCCATCTCTAGTAGTTGCGAGACGTGTTGCGCCTTGAGTTCATTCAGATGCATGAGAAGAGGGTATTTAGAAGTGGGAGAGGGCAATGGCAGACCCAGATGGGTCTGCGCGTGGATGCATTTGGGTTAGAGCTGTTCGTTAAGAAACTCAGTCAGCTGCGATTTTGAAACGGCACCGACTTTCGTGGCCTTTACTTCACCGTCTTTAAACAACATCAGTGTTGGAATTCCGCGGATGCCAAACTTGGCTGCCGTTTGTTGGTTTTCGTCCACATTAAGTTTGGCAATCGTTACTTTATCACCGAATTCGGTGGCAACTTCTTCCAATATCGGCGCGATGGCTTTGCAAGGGCCACACCAAGCGGCCCAGTAGTCAACCAACACAGGTTTACCAGCGCCAAGGACGTCAGTCGCAAAGCTGTCATCGCTGACGGTTTTGATGTTTTCGCTCATGATTACTCTCTGTTTGGAGATGATCGGTGTCTACGAGTGTGCTGCGCTTAGACAGTTAGAAACTCGCAGTTGGGTTGTTTTTATGAACACTACGCTAAGAGATGCTGTAAGTGTTGTGATTTTGTTAATTTTGTTTTGCAAGCATAACACCGATTCGACTCAGAATAGCAAGCGAGATCTGAAGTTGTTCATATTTTGAGCGTTCTGGCCCTGCCCGCACAAAACCGTCAGTTTTTTCCTAAAATGCGGAAGCTTTTCCACAGATATTGGGGATAACTTGGTGGCAACCGCCTATAACGAAGCATCGATTAGAGTACTCAAGGGGCTTGAACCCGTTCGCCAACGGCCGGGGATGTACACCCGGACCGACAACCCGCTACACGTGATTCAAGAGGTTATCGATAACGCAGCCGACGAGGCGCTGGCTGGATTTTGCCAAGACATTTCCGTCACGTTGCACACCGATGGTGGCGTCACTGTTACAGACGATGGCCGAGGTATCCCCGTTGGGCTTCACCCAGAAGAGGGCGCGCCAGTGGCTGAACTTGTCTTCACCCGGCTGCATGCCGGTGGCAAATTCGATAAGCAAGGTGGTGCAGGAGCCTACGCATTCTCCGGGGGGCTGCACGGGGTTGGTGTGTCGGTAACCAATGCGCTTTCGACCCGTTTGGTGTTGACGGTTTTTCGTGACGGCGCTGAGCACACCATGACATTTGCCGATGGTGATGTTCTCAAGCCGTTGACTGTGGTGGGCGCCATACCGAAAAAGAAAACCGGTACGACGGTTAGTGTTTGGCCCAATCCGAAATATTTTGATGCCATGACCCTGCCTTTGGCTGAGATGTCACATCTGTTGCGCAGCAAGGCGGTGCTATTACCGGGCGTGACGGTGACGTTGACGCAAGAAAAAACGGGCGATGTTCAACAGTGGTGCTACGCCGGCGGACTTCAGGGCTACTTGCAAGATGCACTTGCTGATACGACTTTATTGGTGCCATTTTTTACGGGCGAACAGTTTGCCGAGGCTGGCGATGATGTTTTTGCGCTGGGTGAGGGTGCTCAATGGGTGGTTGCTTGGGCCGAAGAGGGTGCGACCGTCAGAGAGTCATACGTTAATTTGATTCCTACCCCCGCGGGCGGTACTCACGAGGCGGGTTTGCGTGAGGGCCTGTTTAACGCTGTGAAAGGGTTCGCCGAATTGCACAGCTTATTGCCCAAAGGCACTAAACTGTTGCCAGAAGACGTTTTCTCTCGTGTCAGTTTTGTGTTGTCGGCAAAGGTGTTAGATCCGCAGTTCCAAGGACAAATCAAAGAACGATTGAATAGTCGCGATGCGGTAAAGTTGGTTAGCGGTTTTGTGAAGACTGCGCTGGAATTGTGGCTCAACTCGCACATGGATGACGGCCGAAAGCTAGCCGAACTGGCCATACGTCAAGCGCAGGCCCGCACTCGTGCGGCTCAAAAAGTTGAAAAGCGTCGCAGCTCAGGGGTAGCCGTCTTGCCCGGCAAGCTGACTGACTGCGAAGCCACCGATGTCAACCGTACTGAGGTTTTTCTGGTTGAGGGCGATTCGGCGGGGGGGTCCGCCAAAATGGGTCGCGACAAGAACTTTCAAGCCATATTACCGCTGCGCGGTAAGGTCCTGAATTCTTGGGAAGTCGACAAAGATCGCTTGTTTGCCAACAACGAAATTCACGACATTGCGGTCGCGATCGGTGTCGATCCGCATGGTGTCAATGATGACGCTGATCTGACCCAACTGCGCTACGGGCGGGTGTGTATTTTGTCGGATGCTGATGTCGATGGCTCGCACATACAAGTGTTGTTACTGACGCTATTTCTGAAGCATTTTCCGAAATTGGTTCAGGCTGGGCATTTGTACTTGGCCCGTCCACCGTTGTTTCGGGTCGATGTGCCCGCCCTTGGTAAGCGCCCGTTGCGTAAGTTCTATTGTTTGGACGAAGGCGAAAAAGATGCCTTGTTGGACAAATTGCGCAAAGAAGGCGTCAAAGAGGACAGTTGGTCGATTGGGCGCTTTAAGGGTTTGGGCGAAATGAGTCCACAGCAACTTTGGGAGACGACGCTTAATCCAGACACTCGTCGATTGCTGCGCGTTGATTATGGATCGTTAAATGTTGATGAGACCAATCAAATGTTCAGCATGTTGATGGGCAAAGGCGAAGCTTCACAGCGGCGACTCTGGATTGAGGAAAAGGGTAACTTGGCTCAGGTTGACATCTGACCCTTATTGAACGAATTGAAATGAAGCGAAACCATGACAGACAGTAATCAACCCTCTTTGTTTGACCGCGCCGACGACGACGCCTTAACGTTGGGTCTTTACGCTGAACAGGCTTATCTCGATTACGCCGTTTCGGTGGTGAAAGGCCGAGCGTTACCTGAACTTGGAGATGGACAAAAACCCGTCCAACGCCGTATCTTGTTCGCCATGCAAGCCATGGGCCTGCAATCTGGTTCACGCCCCGTTAAGTCCGCGCGTGTGGTGGGTGACGTGTTGGGTAAGTTTCACCCCCACGGTGACCAAGCCGCCTACGATGCATTGGTTCGCATGGCGCAGGCCTTTACCCTGCGTTACCCACTCATCGACGGGCAAGGTAATTTTGGTTCGCGAGATGGTGATAATGCCGCGGCCATGCGATATACCGAAGCACGGTTAACGCCGATCGCCCGATTGTTGCTCGACGAGTTGGGTGAAGGGACCGTTGACTTTGTGCCCAACTATGACGGCAGTCAACTTGAGCCAGCTTCTCTACCTGCGCGTCTGCCCATGGTGCTCTTGAATGGGGCGTCGGGCATTGCGGTGGGCATGGCCACTGAAATGCCACCGCACAACCTAACTGAGGTGGCGCAGGCCTGTGTGGCTTTGATCAAAGATCCAACGTTAAGCGTCGCCGCGATACAAGCCATTGTGCCGGGTCCTGACTTTCCGGGCGGCGCTCAGGTTATATCTGAAGCCGACGACATTGCGCAGGTCTATGCCAGTGGTCGGGGTTCTCTCAAAATGCGGGCGCGTTGGCAATTCGAAGAGATGGCTCGCGGTCAATGGCAACTCGTTATCACAGAGTTGCCACCGGGCACATCCGGGCAAAAGGTGCTCGAAGAGATCGAAGACATTACGAATCCGAAAGTCAAAACCGGCAAAAAAACCCTTTCGCCTGACCAGCAGCAAAACAAGGCGCAGATGCTCGGTTTGCTAGATGCTGTCAGAGATGAGTCGGGTAAAGATGCTGACGTACGCTTGGTTTTTGAGCCCAAGTCTTCGCGCGTGGACCGCGATCAATTTGTGACGCTTCTTTTGTCGCAGACCAGTCTTGAAACGAATGTGTCTGTCAACTTGGTGTGTGTTGGTACTGATGGGCGTCCAAAGCAAAAAAGCCTGCGTGAAATCTTACTGGAGTGGACTTCGTTTCGAGCGCAAACCATTTTGCGTCGTAGCCAGTACCGCTTAGACAAAGTGTTGGATCGGATCCATGTTCTTGAAGGGCGCATGGTGGTCTATCTTAATGTGGACGAGGTGATTCAAACCATCCGTGAGTCTGACGAACCGAGACAGGCGTTAATGGCGCGCTTTAAGTTATCTGAGCGTCAAGCCGAAGACATCTTGGAAATGCGCTTGCGTCAACTCGCTCGGCTTGAAGGCATCAAAATCGAGCAAGAGCTTCAAGACAAAAAGGATGAGCAAGTTAAGCTCGAAGAGCTCATTGAAAAGCCCCCGGCACTTCGGCGCTTGATGATCAAGGAAATCGAGGCTGATATCAAAGCGTTTGGTGATGCGCGGCGAACTGTCATCGAGCCTGCTGAGCGTGCGGTTTTGGCGATTAAGGTCACCGATGAGCCAGTCACCGTTATTGTTTCTCAAAAGGGCTGGGTGCGATCTCGTCAAGGGCATGGACATGATGTGGCGCAATTCACATTTAAATCGGGTGACACCTACTATGGCCACTTTGAATGCCGAAGCACCCATCAACTGATTGTGTTGGGCTCCAGTGGACGTGTTTATTCAACGCCTGTGGCGGGCTTGCCATCGGCGCGAGGTGATGGCAGTCCTGTCACGGCCCTGATTGATCTCGAACCAGGCACGCAAGTGATCCATTCGTTTGCCGCGGATGCCGATCAAATATGGTTGCTCACCACGTCGGCTGGCTTTGGTTTTAAAGCGCCGACGAGTGCCATGGTTTCTCGCCAAAAGGCGGGCAAGCAATTTATTACTTTGGATGCTGGCGAAGCGTTGATGCGTCCGATTCAATTGGATGCCTCGCACAGTCATGTTGCATTGCTTTCGAGTCGGCAGCGTCTGGCGGTGATCGATTCTACAGAGGTTAAAAAGCTCGCCGGAGGCGGCAAGGGCACAATCTTGATCGGGCTTGACACCTCAGATCAGCTCCGCCAAGTCAGGCCAGTGGGCGCCGAAGGTTTGCCAATTCGCGGCACCTATCGCAATCAGGAACGCACCGACATTTTGGCTGGGGCTGAGTTGGAGGCGTACTTCTGCAAGCGTGCGCGAAAAGGCAAGCTACTTCAGACCAGACTCAAACAGCCAGAACTGGAATAATGTTTATTTATTTAACGGACTGCTAGGGCACTTTATGTCAACTTACCGAATAACTGTTGAACCGAGTCAGCACCATTTTGATGCTACTGATAACCAAAGCATCCTAGAGGCAGCATTGGCTGCTGGCATTGTTTTGCCCTATAGCTGTCGCAGTGGTGCTTGTTCGAGCTGCAAAGGCAAAGTGGTTTCTGGGGACTTTGAAGCAGGGCCGGCACCTGAGCAAATACTGCAACCCGAAGAACTTCAGGCCGGGTTTACGTTGTTGTGCCAAGCACAAGCGCGTTCTGACATGGTCATCGAGTCGCGTGAGGTTAGGCTGGCTTCTGATATTCAAGTCAGAAAACTGCCGGCGCGCTTGACCCGTATGAAGCAGGTTGCGCCTGATGTGGCGGTGCTGACTTTGCAACTGCCGAGTTCTGAAACATTCAAGTTTTACGCGGGCCAGTACGTTGAACTGATTCTTAAGGAAGGCAAGCGTCGTGCTTATTCCATGGCCAATTCGCCAGACCAAGCCGCCGCCCTTGAATTGCACGTCAGACACATGCCTGGTGGCGTGTTTACTGACCATGTTTTTGGTGTGGGCGCGACCCAGATGAAAGAGCGCGAGATATTGCGACTTGAAGGACCATTTGGTTCTTTTTTCTTGCGTGAAGAAACGCAAAAACCCATTGTTTTTTTGGCCAGTGGCACAGGGTTTGCACCGATTAAAGCCATCATCGAATCGATGATTGAGCGTGGCGTGCAGCGTAAAGCCGTGTTGTACTGGGGTGGTCGGCGCCCACGAGACTTATACATGGATGAACTCGTGCGTGGTTGGACTAGCGCCATTGCTGACTTTGAATACGTGCCCGTGGTCTCGGACGCGTTGCCTGAGGATCAGTGGGTTGGGCGCACGGGTTTTGTTCACAAGGCAGTGATGCAAGACTTTCCGGACCTAAGTGGGCACGAGGTTTATGCTTGTGGCGCGCCTGTGGTGGTGGAATCGGCTCGGATTGATTTCAAAGGCCAGTGCCATTTGCCGGATGATTGCTTTTTTGCAGACGCGTTTACTAGCGCAGCTGACACCGTCGTGAGCTAGGGCTAAACTGCGCGTTAGCAACATTAAGCAAATTTGCATTTAAAAGCAGTCAGTCAGTTGCAAGGGGTCGTCACGATGAAAGTGGTCGTTCTTGGTAGCGGTGTAGTAGGCACGAGTTCAGCTTGGTGGCTGCAAGAAGCAGGTCATGAAGTCATTGTGATTGATCGAGAGGCAGGGCCAGGGCAAGAGACATCTTTTGCCAATGGCGCACAGATCTCGGTCTCTTATGCCGAGCCATGGGCCAATCCCCAGGCGCCGTTTAAGCTATTGAGGTGGCTGACCAAAGACGATGCCCCCTTGTTGTTTCGCCCGCAATTTGACTGGCGTCAATGGGTCTGGGGCTTGGCATTTCTGCGCGAATGTCTGCCGTCAAGGCTAGCACCAAACATTAAAGCCATGGTTCGCTTGGCCCAATACAGCCACGAAACACTCAAACAAATGCGCCAAGCGCTCGGGATTGATTACGATCATTTAGAAAAAGGCATTCTTAACTTTTATCGCGACCAAGAGGAGTTTGACGGCTCGCAAAAAGCCGCTGATGTGATGCGCGACTTTGGGGTTGATCGTCGCGTTGTTAGCGCTGATGAGGTGATCCGAATTGAACCCGCTTTGGCACCGCACAGAGCAAGCATTGTGGGTGGTGATTACACCAAGGATGACGAAAGCGGTGATGCTTATAAGTTCACCAAGATATTGGCTCAGAAGGCCCAAGCCAAGGGCGTTGAGTTTTTGTTCTCAACCCGTATTACTCGCGTGATATGCGAGCACGGTCGCGCCAGCGCCGTTGAGGTGATTCGCGAGGATGGCAGCTACGGCAAAATAGAAGGCGACGCTTTTGTCGTCTCACTCGGCAGCTTCACCCCACAATTGATGCGGCCCTTGGGTATTCATTGTTTGATTTATCCAACAAAGGGCTACTCCGCCAGCTTTCCAATAACGGACCGAGCGCGCGCGCCCTCAGTGAGTTTGACGGACAGCCGAAATAAAGTGGTGTTTTCACGACTCGGTGATACCTTGCGTATGGCCGGTACAGCCGAGCTGTCGGGCTATTCCCGAACACTTAACCCAGTGCGCTGTGAACGCATGAGCGAATTGGCGCGCGAGTTGTTTTCTGACTGTCTTGATTTTGAGCAAGTGCAGTATTGGTCTGGTTTGCGTCCTTCGACACCGTCTAACGTGCCATTGATCGGGCGAACGCGGGTACCTAACATTTACCTGAACACTGGACACGGCACTTTGGGCTGGACCATGGGTCCAGGTTCAGGTAGAGCGATTGCGGATGTGGTGAGCCAAAAGACACCAGAACCTACTTTTCCCTTTATTGGCATTTAAACAACTTTTGAATCAGCGCTGCTGACGATCAATTTTCTGAGGATAAACGCGTGAAGAGATTAAGTGCTTACATGGCAGTTGTTGGTACCACGACTTTTTTGGCTCTCCCTGCGGTAGCGCAGAAAACTGAGATTGAAGTGTGGCACTCGCTTTCTGGCCAGCATGAGACAGTCTTCAACGACTTGATCGGACGTTTTAATCGCGAAAGTCAAACAAGCTCGGTTCGCGTGCGCGACTTTTCGGATCAGCAAAAGTTGCAAACTGCGGCTCGCGAAGCGGTTGCTGGCAAACGTGAAAAGCCTGATTTGGTTCAATTGCGCGATAACCATGATCCGCAGGTCTTGGCTCAGCACAAGGACGTGATGCCTTTGTATCAGCTGTTGTCAAAGCACCCAATTTCAGATGCGTCATGGTTTCTGAACACCACGACAGCTTTTGTACGCGACAGCAAAAATCGCTTGTTGGCTTTCCCGATGATGGCCGAAGTGCCGGTCATGTTTTACAACATTGACCTTTTCCAAAATGCAGGTCTTGATGTGAAACAGCCCGCAGACTCATGGCAGGACTTGCAGGCACAGTTACTTACGCTGCGTAACGAGGGGCGCTCGAACTGCCCTTATGTGAGTAGCGACCAGGTCAACGTTCATCTTGAGAATCTTGCGCCATTGAACAGGCGCTTGTTTGTGACGCCTGATAATGGTTTGAAATCTACCCGTAATTTGTCGCTTAACTTTGACACCTTGTACATCCGTCACATGTCGTTAATGGTCAGTTGGAGAAAGACAGAGTTGTTCACTAGCAGCACCGAGGGTGATGAGGCTGAGCTTGCGTTTGCACGCGGTGAGTGTGCGGTTTTAACGGCAGGCTCAGGCGCCTTGGCCACCATCACGAAGGGTAACGCCAGTTTTGGTGTCGCGCCGCTACCTTATTACCCACAGGTTAGTAAAAAGCGCGGTGCGCCTTTTGTCACCGGCGATGCGCTATGGGCGGTCGCAGGGCAGTCAGCGGCGCGTAATAAGGGCACGGCTGAGCTGTTGGCTTTCTTTTCTAAGCCCGTGATTGCCGCAGAGTGGCATCAAAAAACAGGGTTCATGCCACTGACTGATGCTGCTCTTAGAGCCGCTGGCGTGTCTTTCTATGATCGAATTCCTGGTGCCAGAAGTATCGTTGAGCAGATGCGAGATGTTGACGGGGTGAACACGACTGGGTTCCGGGTGCCAAATTACGCCAAGGTGAAACCGATCCTGAATCAAGCGCTTAACCAAGCCTATGGCGACAAAACCAGCCCAATGAATGCCTTGCTAGAAGCCAAGGCAGCCGCTGAAAAGGCAATGCGCTAAGACCGCTTAAGTCGTGTTTACGACAGGTGACTAAGAGGGTCTTCAGTCGGGTCAGCCTCTTTTCCGATACCGGCACCATTGATTTGGTGCCGGTCAAGCGCTGCGGCGATAAAACCCTCGGCTTTTGCGCGCTCGACAAACTGCCGCAGAAAGGCACTGGCCTCTGGACCTCGTGACTTATGAACGCCCATGGCTTGTTCAATAACCATGAACCGACCTTCGAGAAGTTTCAGTGACGAATGGTTAATGCTGTCGACAATCAGTTGTTGTTTGACGCCTGCGGCCACTTCACCTTCGCCTGCCAGAAAAGCCTGCACGACGGCTTGTGACGAGTCAACGCGGTGGATTGTCGCCTGTTTGAGATGCCGGGTTAAAAACAGATCGTATGCGGTGCCTTTTCCAACAATCACGCGATGGCCGCTAACATCAACGGCGGCATTGTTTTCAATCGGTGAGCCTTCTTGAACCATGTAGGCACCTTCAATTAGGACGTAAGGCCATGTGAAAGCGATCTGTTGCCCTCTCAGTGGGTCAACCGCAAAAAAGCCAATGTCCGCTTGACTTTGCTCGACAGCCTGAACGGAGTGTGAGGCGGTACTGAACACCACCAGCTCGATGGGCAAGTCAAGTGCGTCAGCCAAGCGGTGCGCCAAATCGACTGACACACCAGTTGCTGTTGTGCCGACAGCCTTGGCCAGTATTGGGTTTCCGGTGTTGATGCTCGCGCGCAGCGTTCCAGAAGGGGCGAAAGCGTGTTGAAGTGCCGTAGGCATGGTTATCTCGCGAATGGGTTTGTTTGGATAGGTCATTTGGCGCCCCCGGCGTGACTCGAACACGCAACATCCCGCTTAGAAGGCGGGTGCTCTATCCAGTTGAGCTACGGGGACATAGGAGCGTTAGTTTAGCGCCTATTGCAAAGCCCGTTTCGTGGTGGCTGTGTTAGGCTAACCAGATATCAAAAATATGTCGAATATGAGCCAATTTCTGACCCTGCACCCAAGCCATCCGCAGCCTCGCCTAATCGCCCAAACGTTACAGGCCCTTGAGGGCGGCGGCATTGTGGCACTGCCAACTGATTCGGGCTATGCCTTAGTGGCCCATCTGGATGACAAAAACGCCGCTGATCGCTTGCGCCGTTTAAGAGGATTGGATGCGAAACATCATTTGACTTTGCTTTGCCGTGACTTGTCAGACATCAGTCACTTTGCCCGAGTCGATAATCAGCAATACCGTCTGTTGAAACTGGCAACCCCCGGGCGATGGACATTTATTCTTGAAGCCACTCGGGAAGTGCCCAAACGGGTCTCGCACCCGTCGCGTAAAACCATCGGTATCCGGGTGCCTGAGCATCCCGTTGTTCAAGCCCTGCTGGCTGAAATCTCAGGGCCTTTGTTATCGACCACGTTGATTTTGCCAAACGAAGAGGCCCCTCTGGTTGACCCGCAAGACGTACGTGCCAAACTGGATAAGCTATTGGACATTATTTTGGATGCGGGCAATTGCCCGTGGGAGCCGACCACTGTGGTTGACTTAACCAGTGGTGAGCCCGTTGTGGTGCGACGGGGCGCAGCTGACCCAGCACTCATTGGCCTTTGATTGTGAGCGGCTTTAGGAAACATTTTTCATGACCGATTTGATCCAAACCATCGCTGTCTTTGCCTTGCCTGTGATTTTTGCTATCACTTTCCATGAGGCGGCTCATGGTTATGTGGCTCGGTTGTTTGGTGACCCCACGGCAACTTTGGCGGGGCGAGTCACGCTTAATCCCATTCCCCATATTGATCCCGTGGGCACGATTATCGTGCCACTTGGTATGTTGCTGACTTCAAAGCTTTTGGGTGGGCCGCCGCTGCTGTTTGGCTGGGCCAAGCCCGTGCCCGTTGATTTTGGTCGGTTGCGTAAACCCAAACAAGACATGCTGTGGGTTGCTTTGGCGGGCCCAGCAGCGAACCTTTTAATGGCGGTCATGTGGGCGATCACCATTCGATTTGTGCTCGAAGCCGGACTTGGGCGAGATAGTTTCTTCTTCCAAGTGGCGGCGGTTGGGATTCAGATTAACTTGGTGCTGATGGCCTTGAATCTGTTTCCACTGCTGCCTTTGGATGGTGGCCGCATCCTTTTTAGCCTTTTGCCGCATCAGCTGGCTTGGCAGTATGGTCGCTTAGAGCCATATGGGATGGTGATTCTCATCGTGCTCCTGTTGACGGGCAGTTTATGGGTGTTAATCGAGCCCTTTATGGCGCTTGGTCGCTGGATCGTCCGACTGTTTCTTTGAGTGTCTTGGTGCCCGCACGGGCGTGGTTGGTTCCGTTACACTACGTGATAAATAACTTACCCATGCGACTGTGCAGGGTTCCACAGCATAAATTTGTTCGGAACGCGTCATGACAACCTCTTACTCATCCTCGGCAAGCTCACGGTTCGGCGGCAGCATGGTTGCATTGGTAACCCCCATGCATCCCGATGGCAGTCTTGATTTGGCGAGTTATCGGCAATTGATTGATTGGCACATTGATCAATGCACCGACGCACTTGTGGTGGTGGGGACATCGGGTGAGTCGCCAACGGTTGACATGGATGAGCACGCTGAATTAATAGAGGTGGCGGTCAATCATTCGGCTGGCCGTATCCCTGTGATTGCGGGTGTTGGGGCGAACTCGACCGCAGAAGCCATTCACTTGGCCCATCATGCCCTTAAAGTCGGTGCGCAGGCTGGCCTCTCAGTGGTGCCGTATTACAACAAACCCTCGCAGGAAGGGATCTATCGACATTTCAAAGCCATCCAGGATACGGTCGATTTGCCGACCATTTTGTATAACGTGCCTGGCCGCACGGTTGCCGATATGGCTCACGACACCGTGCTGCGATTGGCTCAGATCCCAGGCATTATTGGCATCAAAGATGCGACTGGCGATATTGCGCGTGGTGCGTTGTTAATCAAAGATGTGCCAGAAGGGTTTATGGTGCTCAGCGGCGATGATCCAACGGCAGCTGCCCTCATCATGTTGGGTGGGCAGGGCAACATCTCGGTGACAGCTAATATTGCGCCACGTGCCATGCATGATCTTTGCGTGGCAGCAGCGGCTGGCGATTTGGTTACAGTTAGGGCACTGAATACCAAGTTGGCAGTCTTAAATAAACTATTGTTTGTTGAAGGAAACCCAGTTCCTGTGAAATGGGCATTGGCACAGATGGGTCGTATGCCAGGGGGTATTCGGCTACCACTTTTTGAATTAAGCCCGCAGCATCATGATGCCCTGCGGGCAGCGCTGTTGGAGGCAGGTCTACTGTGATGACGGAACACCGAAATGTTCGGCACGTGGTGTTAAAGGGGGTCTTGCTCGTGACGAGTGTGGCTTTTTTAGGCGCTTGCACCTCTTTAAGAGAGACCATAAGCGGTCAAAACGCCATTGACTACCAGTCAGCGGTGCGTACCGATCCCTTGAGCATTCCACCTGATTTGACTCAAGCTGCGGCTGACCCACGTTATCGGGCGCCAGCGACTGGTTCCACAACGCTAACAGCATTTCAGTCGCAAGGCTCGCAAATTGACGCCGCTGGCAGCAGCGGGCTTAATCGAGATGCTGTACTTCCCTCATATCCCGATATTGAGGTCAAGCGAGATGGCGATCTCAGGTGGTTGGCCATCAAAACATCGCCGAGCGAATTATTTCCCAAAATCGAAAGCTTTTGGTATGACTCCGGTTTTAGCCTTGATCTCATTGATGCCAAAGCGGGGTTGATGGTGACCAACTGGGCCGAAAATCGGGCAAAGATACCGTCTTCGTGGTTACGCGGAATGCTCGGGACGGTCCTTGACCGTGTTTACGACAGTGGCGAACGCGATAAATTCCGAACTATTCTTGAGCGCAACGGTGATGTGGTCGAAGTCTACATTTCCCACGAACACATGGTCGAGGTACGTATTGGCGTTGATGAGGCGCAAACCCGCTGGGAACGCGGTCGCGAAGATCCAGGCCTTAACGCCGCGATGTTGGCCCGTTTGATGGTTTACCTTGGCGAAGAAACGGAACTGGCTCGTCAAAAAATGGCGCAGGCCGAGCAAACGGCACTCAAACCTGTCGTTCAGGACAATGTATCGGTGGATGGCACCTTGACCATTGATGAGTCCTTCGAAATGAGTTGGCGACGCGTCGGTTTGGCACTCGATTCGGGTAATTTTGCTGTAGATGACCGAGACCGTTCTGCGGGTGATTTCTTTGTGCGTTACGTGGACACTGATACGGGTTTGATTCGCGAAGAGCCATCCATTTTTGGCCGATTGTTTGGTGCCAAAGACCCTGAGCCTGCCCCACAGTACCGTTTGCATTTGCAAGGCGAAGGTGATCGAACGATTGTCAGTGTTTTTAAGGGTGATGGACAGCCCGATACCAGTGAGACGGCCAAACGCATGTTAAGTGTTTTGGCCGAGCGCATGCAAGCCTTGTAAGGCTTGATATTTGGTCGGTCCAATGTGGTGCCTGCTGATCGATAAAGCCCCATATTGGTGCAATTGACCCAATATGGGGCTTTTTATCGGGTTTGCCTGGAATTGGCCCAAAGGTGACAGTGGGTTCATCTTGGCCGAATGATTGACTCAATATGGCATGAAAATTGCATTGGTCATGTCAAATGTCAATAACCAGGAAACAGCCGTGATTGTGTGCACCAGCGAGCATGAGCCCATTACTGGCTCTGCCCCCAGCCAATCAACAAGGCGATGGCACGGTGAGTTGCGTTTGGATTTCCAAGCCCGCCGCGATGCACAAAACCAGCTTGAGCGAACGGTCTTGCATTTTGAGCATAAGGGCCCGTTGCGCATACAAAAAGCGCTTTATCCCGACAGCAATCAGTGTTGTCATGCCGTCATCATTCACCCGCCAGCCGGTATTGCTGCGGGTGACTTCTTAGCCATTACGATTGATGTAGAAGAAAGTGCGCAAGCCCTCATCACCACACCTTCGGCGACCAAATGGTACGGGGCACATGGTGGCGCGGCAGCGGCTCAGCACATCGAGATGAACGTTAAAGGGCATTTGCAGTGGTTGCCAGCCGAAACAATCGTCTATGACCACGCATTTGTTCACTCGGTTTTGACGATGGATATTGCTCCCACGGGTTCTGTCATGGGCTGGGATACGCTCATCTTTGGCAGGCATGGGTCAGGCGAACGCTACTCATATGGCACCTTCAACCAAACTTTACGCCTATCTCTCGCTGAGGATGTGGTGTGGATTGAGCGCCTTCGATTGGTTGGTAACGACCCTTTGTTTAACTCGCCTGTGGGCTTGCAGGGACATCACGCGCTAGCCACCTGCTGGGTTGTCGTGCCAGCCGACGCGAACCTCTCAGACGATTGTCTGAGTGCTTTGCGAGCGCATTGTCCAAGTGTTGCTTTCACCCGTTTGCATCCAAGGGTGTTGGTTGGGCGCCTTCTGGGGGCGCCAATCGCATTGCGAATACAGTTGGAGGCGACTTGGCAGTGGTTAAACACCCATTTACTGCATCAATCAACGGGTACGCCGCGCCTGTGGGCCACTTAGGTCGCAACAAAGCAACTCAAGCACCACCTGATCCCTATTAGGAAAAGTTTTTTTGGAAAATGAACGATGGACCTGACACCACGAGAGAAAGACAAGTTACTGATTTTTACCGCAGGATTACTGGCTGAGCGTCGATTGGCCAGAGGCCTAAAACTGAACGTACCCGAGGCCATCGCCTTCATCACCGCTGCGATTTTAGAGGGTGCACGCGATGGTCAGACAGTCGCGTCATTGATGAGCGAAGGTCGACGGATCCTTGGGCGCGACCAAGTCATGGTGGGTGTGCCGGAAATGATTCCGGATATTCAGGTCGAGGCGACGTTTCCGGATGGCACTAAGTTGGTCACAGTGCACCAGCCCATTACTTGAACCCTTGGAGTTTGACGATGAAATCTAAACTTAATTCTTTGCGTGTACTCGCAACCCTTGGGTTGACGGTCTTGCCCCTGTCCGTTTTAGCCCATCAAGGTCATGGCAACAGCATCTGGCATGCTGTTTTACACAGGATTGAAGATAACAGTTTGTGGTTGGTGTTGGTCTCATTGGCGATCATTGCCTCATTCGTTTGGAGGGTCGGTCAGCGTCGCCTAATATGTGCCGTCCGGCCTGCAACGATTCGCAAGGAGCAACAGCATGATCCCCGGTGAGTTCGTCATTACGCCGGGTGACATTGCGCTGAACGTGGGGCGTCAAACGTGCGCCATACGGGTCACCAACACAGGCGATCGACCCATTCAAGTGGGCTCGCACTACCATTTTGCTGAAACCAATGAATTTCTGTCCTTTGACCGTTCGAAAGCAAGGGGTTATCGCTTGAACATTGCCTCAGGCACTGCCGTGCGTTTTGAGCCGGGCCAATCCCGCGATGTTGAACTGGTCATGTACGCCGGTGATCAGATGGTTTATGGTTTTCGTGGGCAAGTCATGGGAGCCCTTGAGCCATGAAGATTTCACGCCAAGCCTACGCAGAGATGTTTGGTCCAACCATCGGTGACCGTGTCCGGTTGGCCGATACGGCTTTGTTTGCGCAAGTCGAAGAGGATTTCACCATTTATGGTGAGGAAGTGAAATTCGGCGGGGGCAAAGTCATTCGTGACGGCATGGGCCAGTCACAACGGATGAGTCAAGATTGCGCCGATACGGTTTTAACCAATGCCTTAATCATTGATTGGTGGGGCATTGTTAAAGCGGACATCGGTCTAAAAAATGGTCGTATTAGTGGCATTGGAAAAGCGGGTAATCCTGATGTGCAGCCTGGGGTGACGATCGTGATTGGGTCTGGCACGGAAATCATTGCCGCCGAAGGCATGATTGTCACCGCTGGTGGGGTTGACAGTCATATTCACTTTATTTGTCCCCAGCAAATTGAAGAGGCGTTGACTTCAGGCATCACCACCATGCTCGGTGGTGGCACGGGTCCGGCGACAGGTACATTTGCCACGACGGTGACACCGGGTCCTTGGTATCTTGGCCGAATGCTGCAAGCCGCTGAAGCATATCCGATGAACTTGGGTTTTATGGGCAAAGGCAATACGTCGTTACCCGAGCCGTTGATGGAGCAAATCCAAGCCGGTGCGATTGGCTTGAAGCTTCACGAGGATTGGGGCAGCACGCCCGCCGCGATTGACAATTGCTTATCGGTAGCAGATCTGACCGATACGCAGGTTGCGATTCACACTGACACGTTAAACGAGTCCGGATTCGTCGAGGCAACATTGGCAGCGATCAATGGTCGCGTGATCCACACTTATCACACCGAGGGTGCGGGTGGCGGTCATGCACCAGATATCATTCGCGCTTGCTCGCAGCCCAATGTCTTGCCGTCTTCGACCAATCCCACTCGACCCTATACGGTGAATACCATTGATGAGCACTTGGATATGTTGATGGTCTGTCATCACCTTGATGCCTCGATCGCCGAAGATATTGCCTTTGCTGAAAGCCGTATTCGACGCGAGACCATTGCTGCTGAAGATATCCTCCATGACATTGGCGCTTTTTCCATGATTGCCTCTGATAGTCAGGCCATGGGTCGAGTCGGTGAAGTCATCATGCGCACGTGGCAGACGGCACACAAGATGCGCGAGCAGCGTGGTTCACTGTCATCCCCAGGTTTGAGCGATCCCGCTGAGCATGACAACGCCCGGATCAAGCGTTACATCGCCAAATACACCATCAATCCTGCGATCGCGCATGGCATCGCGCACGAGGTTGGGTCAATTGAAGTGGGCAAGCTTGCGGATCTGGTGATTTGGCGGCCCGCTTTTTTTGGGGTGAAACCCACCACCGTGATCAAAGGCGGCATGATTGCCATGGCGCTGATGGGTGATCCCAACGCCTCAATCCCCACGCCACAACCCATGCACTACCGGCCACAGTTTGGCGCCGCAGGGCGAGCGGTTTTTGAGACAAGCCTGACTTTCATGTCGCAAGCAGCTGCGCAAGCTGGTGTGGCAAATGATCTTGGGCTTCAAAAGCGTGTGGGTATCGTGCATGGTGTGCGACAGATCACCAAAGCCGATATGAAGCTTAACGATGCCACCCCACAAATCAAAGTCAACCCTGAGAATTACAAAGTCTATGCCGACGGTGAGTTATTGGATTGTGAACCTGCCACGGTGTTACCAATGGCGCAACGGTATTTTCTTTTTTAACCATGGCCGTCTTGTTTGAACAAAAGCTGGCTGGCAGCGACGATCATCCGTTTGAAGGTGAAGAGGTGTTGTCATTGAGTTGCTCTGATCGGCAACGCAGTCGACTCGCAGCCATGCTACCCAGCGGGCATGCAGTGGCCATTATCTTGCCTCGCGGAGAAGTGATGAATCCGGGCGATGTGTTGGTGAGTGCTTGTGGACAGCGCCTACGGATCGAAGCGCAGCCTGAGGCTTTATTGCGTGTCAGCACCCAAAGCGCTTTTGATTTGATGCGGGTGACCTACCACTTGGCCAATCGACACGTCAGGGCGATGTTGACACCCCATGCTATCTATATTGAGCCCGATGCTGTCTTGCAGCAGATGGTTCGTCTTCTTGGGGCGTCTGTGACGATTGTGAACCAGCCTTTCTTGCCTGAGGCAGGTGCTTATTCGTCTGGCCACCGTCATCACCATGGTGAGGTGGTGGCTCTAGACGACGAGATGGGGCAGGTCGGTGAAGCGTTATCGATTCAGGCGCACCGTGTGAGTCTGGGTGATTCAAAATGAGTCAGCCCGCTAGCGGTGTTGATTCGGCTGATCAATGGATCGATGCACTACACCTAGCCAGTCCTTCGCTGCCGATTGGTGGATTTGCTTATTCTCAAGGTCTAGAGCAAGCGCAAGCGTCGGGTTGGGTGGCTGATCGCAACAGCGCTGAAGTATGGATTCGTGACGCATTGTTGTTGGTATTGGCCCAACAAGAGTTGCCGGCGTGGTTGGCGTGTTTTAGGGCCACTCGGCGCAGTGATTGGGCCACTGTCATTGAGTTGGCTTACGAATGGACGGCGCTCAGAGAAACCGCTGAGTTGCGACTTGAATCGCGACAAATGGCCTATTCAATGGTGCGTTTGTTCGAGCAGTGGGTGGTGCCTAAGCGTATGCCACCAACGGGAGTGATGCAACGAATAGCAACAAACCACACCGTGGCTCACGCCACGTTGTGTGGTTTGCGGTTTCACGATGAGACGATTGCTTTGTCCGCCTTTATTTGGGCTTGGCTAGAAAATCAGGTGCTGTCTGCCGTGAAGATCGTGCCATTGGGTCAGCTTGATGGTCAGGTACTTATGCACTCGCTTAAACCCGCTGTTAGGCAAGCGATAGAAACGGCCAAAACGACTGATTTAAGTGCCGCCGGCAGTGCCCCTGTCGGTTTAGCCATGATCAGCAGTCAACACGAAACACAGTACACCCGGTTATTCAGAAGCTAGGCATAAAACAATGGAAAAAGTATCATGATAAAAACGCCATTACGAGTAGGCATTGGTGGGCCTGTTGGTTCAGGCAAAACCACCTTGGTCGAGATGTTGTGCAAGCGCATGCGTGACAAGTGGCAGCTCGCGGTTGTAACCAATGATATTTACACCAAAGAAGACGAGCGATTGCTTGTGGCCGCTGATGCCTTAGCGGCTGAGCGCATCATGGGGGTTGAGACAGGGGGGTGTCCCCACACGGCTATTCGAGAAGATGCCTCGATCAATTTGGAGGCTATCGATCGCATGCAGCAACGGTTTCCGGACCTAGATATTATTTTTGTAGAGTCGGGCGGTGATAACTTGGCGGCGACCTTCAGCCCTGACTTGTCGGATTTGACGATCTACGTGATTGACGTGGCGGGCGGTGAAAAAATCCCTCGCAAAGGTGGCCCTGGCATCACCCGCAGCGACTTGTTGGTGATCAATAAAATTGACCTTGCGCCCTATGTGGGTGCGAACTTGGATGTGATGCGCCACGACACGGCTCGCATGCGACCAGAGCGCGACTGGGTGATGACTGACCTTAAGCGCAGCGAGGGCCTAGAGACCATCGTTACCTTCATTGAGCAAAAAGGATGTCTTGGCCTGGGATAAAAAACAAGACCCTTATTTGAGTCTCTGTGTCGTGGCGTGGTCTTTTAATGAACACTGGGTTGCCAATGAACCCAACCGGCGTCCAGCCAATCGTTCAATGTGTCAATGGTTTGATTTTGGGTATGGCTTTTGCCACTGGTTTGGGCAGGGGTTAGGGACACACTTCTTGTGTTGGCGAGTTGCTTCAATAACGCGTTGGCTGCAGTGGGGGCTTTTTCGCCATTGATAAAGAGCCGTCGCTGCCAAAACAGCATGCGCGTGCGGCGATCGAGCTTGATCCGTCCGGCTTGTCCGGGCTCAATGAATCGATCAGTGGACTCAAATCTCGCCATCTGGTTTGGTTCGGTCATCCAAGCGCCCAAGCACTCGACAGCCAAAGATTGGTTTAGGGCAATTTGCCCGACGCTCTTTAATGCCGCTTGGATCAGTCGTTCAGGCAGTTCAGCCGATTCGTTCACGGCGTGTTGGTTGGGGTCACGAAAGTGACGTTGCAACTTCGTAGGGGTTTCTACGCCAAGGCCGTCGGCGGCGGCTTCAAACAAGCGCTGTGCCATCATGGCTGCCGTTGGCGCTTTAAAACCCACGGAGAGCGTCATGCAGTCATGGTCTAAGGCAATGCCATCGTGAGCGGCATCGGGGGGGAGATACAGCATATCGCCCGGTTCAAGGACCACGTCTTCTTGGGGTGTGAATCGGGATAGGATTTTCAGGGGCAGGTCTGGCACCAAAGAAAGGTCTTGTTGTTGACCAAACCGCCAACGGCGACGGCCCTGCGATTGAATTAAAAATACGTCGTAGCTGTCAAAGTGTGGACCCACACCGCCACCTTCGCTGGCGATGCTAATCATCAAATCATCGAGCCTGGCCGAGGGCACAAAGTTAAATTGGTAAAGCAGGTCTGCGGCAGCGTCGTCGTAAAGATCAACGCTTTGAACCAACAACGTCCAGTTCGGTGACTGAGCGGCAGGCATTCGACCAAAGGGGCCGTGTTTCATATGCCAGCTGTCTGCATCGCGCCAAATCAGGCGTGACTCGACATCATCGCGACGGCTGAGCTTTTTAAGTTCAGCGACGCGCACGGGTGGCTTTGAGTTCGCAAATGCTTGTTTCACGACCAGTGGTTTCTTTTGCCAATAATCACGCATGAATTGATTAGGGGTCAGGCCACCAAGTAGCGGCAAAGGCTGATTAACTGTGTCAGGGCGAGTGCTCATAAAAGTTTCCGTTTCAGTGAGTAGAGCGCTTCAAGAGCGTCTCGCGGTGACAGGCTGTCAGGATCCAAATCGATAAGCGCTTGGGTTAACGCTTGCTCGAGGGCTGCGGCATCATCGGCTGCTGTCGATGGATCATGATTGGCGGAGTTAGCAAACAAACCCAATTGCGGCGAGGGCGTGCCTTGCGCTTCGAGTCGCTCGAGCTCTTTGCTGGCATGACGAATAACACTGGCTGGGATGCCTGCGCGTTGGGCCACTTGAATGCCGTAACTGCGGCTCGCTGGGCCGTCGCGCACCTCATGTAAGAAGACAACGCCAGAGGGCGAGTCAGCCGCAGCCAAGTGAACGTTGGCTGCACAAGCGTTGTCAGATGGCAAGCGTGTCATCTCAAAATAATGCGTTGCAAACAAGGTCAGCGCGCGGTTATGCGTCAAGAGCCGATGGGCGATCGCCCAAGCCAGCGACAAGCCATCATAGGTGGATGTGCCGCGACCAATTTCGTCCATGATGACCAAACTGTGGGCTGTGCTGGCCGCGAGTATCGTGGCCGCTTCGGTCATTTCCATCATGAAAGTCGAACGCCCGCCGGCCAAGTCGTCAGCCGCACCAATACGGGTAAAAATTCGATCGATGCTGCCGATGGTGGCGGCCTTGGCCGGCACAAAACTGCCCACTCGAGCCAACAGCACAATCAGGGCGACTTGGCGCATGTAGGTGGATTTACCACCCATATTAGGGCCAGTCACAATCAACAGTGAACGCTGTGCGTTAAGAACGCAATCATTGGGTATAAAGCGCTCGATGCTGCGCTCGACCGTGGGGTGGCGGCCGGCATCAATGGCAATGGTTGGGGTGGAAACGATTTCTGGGGCGACCCAGTCGTTACGTGCGGCGTGCTGTGCCAAGGCGCTGGTGGCGTCGATTTGAGCCAAGGCTTGACTGGCCAAGTTTAAATGTGTGACCCACTTAGACAGATTTTCAAGTAACTGTTCGTAAAGCCACTTCTCGCGTGCCAAGGATCGGTCTTGCGAAGAGAGAATTTTATCTTCCCACGACTTGAGTTCTGGCGTGATGAAGCGCTCGGCATTTTTAAGGGTTTGACGGCGCCGATAGTCATCGGGCACCTTGTCGAGTTGACCACGCGTAACTTCAATAAAAAACCCATGCACGCGGTTGTACTCAACGCGTAAGTTAGCGATGCCGGTGCGGGTTTTTTCGCGGGTTTCGATGTCAATCAAAACGTTGCCTTGATCGCTTGATAGCGCGCGTAACTCGTCGAGATCCGCGTCAAAGCCATCGGCGATAACTCCGCCATCCCTGACCTGCAGGGCGGGCTCCGGAGCGATCGCCAAAACGAGCTGGTCTGTGAGTTGCTTATCCACGGCCAATTGCGTGATCCATTGCGCAACCGTGGGCTGATCGCTTGGCTCAAACAAGTGCAACGTTTCTATCAGTGCGGGCAATTCGCGCAGTGCGTCTCTAAGGCTCGCCAACTCGCGCGGCCGAACGGTTTTGAGGGCAATGCGAGTGGTGATGCGCTCAAGGTCTGGCCAACAAGCCAGCGCGGTCGTTAATGTTGACAAGGCGCCCGGCATCGGCGCGCTTAAAAATCGAGTCACTGCGTGTTGTCTGGCGAGCACCGCCTCGTTGTCTCTTAATGGGTGGTGCAGCCAACGTCTGAGCAGCCGGCTACCCATGGGCGTGGCACAGTGATCCATCAAAGAAAACAGTGTTGGTGCGGCCTCGCCTGAAATGGTTTCGCTGATTTCTAGGTTTCGCCGAGTGGCGGGATCCATCATCAGAAAGTCGCCGGCGCGCTCGACATGCAATTCGTGCACGTGCGACATGGCTTGTGCTTGGGTGCGGCTGGCGTAACGCAGTAGTGCGCCGGCGGCGCTGATCCCGGCCTCGAGATCGCTGATGTCAAGCCCGCTCAAGGAATCAACCCCAAAGTGCTGGCACAGCTGACTTTGAGCATCTTTGCGCTCAAAGTGCCAAGTCGGTACCGTGCTCAAGGCACAACCTGAGGGTGCTGGGTAGCGATGGTCTTCAGCGACGATCAGTTCGGCCGGTCCGATTCTGTGCAAAGTCGCGTCTATCAACGAGGTATCACACTCGGTGACGCGCCATTGGCCACTCGCTAAATTGAGCCATGCAATGGCGGCCAGGCCGCTGGGCTTGCCGGCACGCATGGGTTGCCAAAGTGCCGCCAAGCAACGGTCTGATTTTGAGGGTAAAAGCGCCTCGTCAGTGAGTGTGCCTGGTGTGATGATGCGAACGATTTTGCGTTCAACAGGTCCTTTGCTGGTGGCAGGATCGCCGATCTGTTCGCATACGGCCACCGACTCACCCAAGGCAACCAGTTTGGCCAGATACTGCTCAACGGCGTGCACGGGCACACCCGCCATGGGAATCGGGGCACCGTTTGAGGTACCGCGTTTGGTCAGCGTCAGGCCGAGCAGGCGAGCGCCGCGTTCGGCATCGTCGTAAAACAACTCATAGAAGTCCCCCATCCGATAAAAGAGCAGCAACTCGCCTGCCTCTTCTTTCAATCGAAAGAACTGCTGCATCATCGGTGTGTGTGCTTGCGCTGCGGAGGTTGTTTTAGACAAAATGTTTTGTGCCGTTGTCGCGATTGCCGTTAAAGATATCGGTATGAACGGAAAATATCCGCTCAATCAAACAGAAGTCGTTCTATTTTACCCATCCAGCGCGTAAAGCCCCGCTCTTCAGGCCGGGGAGGCAGTCAACTTTTGATATCGATGGACTGAGTCGCACTGTGCCAACACCAAACTTTGGTTTGGGTTTTCTAAACAGACACACGCCAAATGATGTATCTCAAGTAGATTCGGTGCTATGGCCAGTCCTTCTCCAAGTAAGAAGCGTATCGTTGTGTAGAAAGCGGCTTTTTCGCTTCAAAGCAGTTTTTGGTTGGTTCTTGACTCAATGGTTGCACACGCGTTTAAAAGTTCTTCGAACGCAATCGTGTGCCCGATCATGATTTGATCGGCTAGCATCGCAGCATAGTCATTTTCCAAAGCGTCTTTAGCCATTCCTGTTGGAATGATTCTTAGACCGCCAGAAGCAGCGGCTTCGTAGTCGATTGTCTTTCCCTCGGCATCCTTTTCACTAAAAAAAAACGACTTGTGTTGAGCGACTGCCAATGCGGTTTTACGGTCGTTAATCACAGTTTCAGAACCAGGGTTGCTAGCAATCGAAACCAAATCGTACCAATGTCGCGCGTAACGTTCGCTCCGAATTCTTCCTTGTGCGCAAAATACATGTGCCGCCGTTGCCTTTTCCCAAAAAGTGCGGCTTACATTCATGACCTGAGGTGACGCCACGGGAAACGACAAGGTTGGTAGATGCTCAGCGATATCGCAGAAAACTCGATGTCGCTGGTGAGGCTCGCCGCTGGCGCGCCCGCCAAATTCAAGTGTGATGACTGGTGCGACATAACCCGTCCCTTTGGTTAAGGGTGAAAAGTGTAAAAACAGTTTGTCATTTTCCTTACCCCCGAGTTCTATTTCTGCCCTGAGGTGAGATTTTTTCAATGCTTGTTCAAGAATGGGTACCACCACGCTTGTTATCCAGAGGGGAAGCCGGCTTCGGACCGCTTTCGTCCACTTGTTAGCTTGACTTCTACTCGCTGGTAATTCGCCGCCGTTGACCATTAAGTCGGGGATCAACTTGCGAATGTCAAATGTCAGGTCTATGTCTTCTGAAAATCTATCAATAATCTTAAACACTTTAGAGAGTGAAGTGCCACCTTTAAATGTCAGGTCATTGGTTAATTGAGAGCTAAATAGGGCGTCTAAAGCCCAAACGACCCAAATATCTTTTTCCAAAAGATGTGCAGGACGACCAGATTTTTCTCGGGCAAACTCCAATGCTTCGCGCTGATCCGATTTTGCAAGATTTAAAAAATAATCAGCCACTGATTGCCTCTTTGCCAATGGCTTTAGCCATCCAGCTTGGCAGGGTTGCGCGCGCCGATGCCAGTATTTTCCATTCTGCGATAGGAAGAGAACGCCGCAGCGATACCAAAGACGCATCAGCGTGAAGAGGCCCCATCCAAGCCAGCGCTCGGACGGCGGCACCCGCTGGCCGCTGACCCAGAGCCAAAAGCCATCTTGGGGCATGTTTGATAAGCACGGTTGACTGACCAATCTTAAGTTCGCGTGTTTTTCCAGAAGTGAGATACACCTCTCGAATGGGCACTTGTTGTGTCAACCCCAAAACATTGGCTGCGCTTGCCCCGTGCGGCACGACGGTTTCGCCATTTTGCTCGGCCAAGGACATAACGACTTTTTCGGGTGAGGGCGCACGGGATCCAAATCGACTCAGTATTGGAAGGACGTAAGAACCGCGTGCCACTCGAATCAACTTGCCCATTTTGCACAGTCTAGAAAAAGCTTGATCGATGGCAGCTCGGCTTCCAAGGTGAAGAAAAGTTTTGGGCGATAAGACACCCCCCTCAGGAAGGAATTGCGCTTGATTCACGATTTGTTGGGGAAGTTTGCTCATGTGAGATCTCATTTTGTCAGATAATATATTACATTATCTGACATTTTACTGGTTAAAAAAAGCCATTTCTATGCGTTTTTAAGCGCTCACTGTTAATGGTTTTTTGAATTTGTTCATCCCAGTGGGTAAGTTTTTTAACGCAGGTGAATTATAACAAAACTAAGAATAGCTTTTTATTGGATCTTTATGCGCACCCACAGACGAGGGCGACAAGGTAGACTTTGATCTTTGCTTTTGGTGACAGCTGACATGATCAACAAAATTGTTCCAACGTTGCAAGATGCAGTGGCTGGTATAGCTGACGGATCCGTCGTTTTGGTGGGTGGTTTCGGGGGCGCTGGTCAGCCGCTGGATCTTATTGATGCGCTGATTGAGCAAGGGGCCAAAGACCTGACCATTGTGAATAACAATGCGGGCAATGGCGACACTGGTTTGGCGGCGCTACTCAAATCTGGCCAGGTTCGCAAAATCATTTGTTCGTTTCCCCGTCAGGCCGATTCGCACGTGTTTGATGGGCTCTATCGGGCCGGCAAGCTTGAGCTTGAATTGGTGCCTCAGGGCACATTGGCCGAACGGGTCCGCGCCGGTGGCGCCGGCATTGGCGGTTTTTACACCCGCACGGGCTTAGGTACGATGTTGGCCGAAGGCAAAGAGGTGCGCAATATTAATGGCGTGGACTTTGTCTTTGAATTACCCATTGTGGCTGACGTTGCCCTCATCAAGGCCAAACTTGGCGACCGGTGGGGCAACCTGACCTACAACAAGACGGCCAGAAACTTTGGCCCTGTTCATGCCACGGCTGCCAAACTCACCATCGCTGAAGTTGATGAGGTGGTTGAGTTAGGTGAGCTTGACCCAGAATCGGTGGTGACACCGGGTATTTATGTCAAGCGCATCGTGCGTGTTCAGGCCTAGGAGATCAGAAGATGAAGCGTTTATCCAGAGATGAGATCGCCCAACGGTTGGCTCGTGATATCCCAGAAGGAGCCTTTGTTAACCTCGGTATTGGTTTGCCAACGAAGGTGGCCAATTACTTGCCAGATGATAAAGAAATCTTTTTGCAAAGTGAAAACGGCGTGCTCGGCATGGGCCCAGCACCGGCCAAGGGCGAAGAAGATTGGAATTTGATAAATGCCGGCAAGCAACCCGTCACGCTGTTAAAAGGAGGCAGCTACTTTCATCATGCTGATTCGTTTGCCATGATGCGTGGCGGTCACCTTGATATCTGCGTTTTGGGGGCTTTTCAAGTCTCGCGCGACGGTGATTTGGCCAATTGGCACACCGGCGAACCTGATGCCATCCCAGCCGTGGGTGGCGCCATGGATTTGGCCATTGGCGCACGCTCGGTCTACATCATGATGGAGCTTTTGACCAAAGAAGGTCAGTCAAAATTAGTCGCACAATGCACCTATCCCTTGACAGGGCTTAAGTGTGTCTCAAGGGTCTACACCGATTACGCCGTGTTTGAGATTCAGGCGGGCGGTGTCGTGAAGGTCATTGAGGACTGCGCGGGGGTGGGTCAAGACGAGTTGCTCAAGCTCACCGGTCTGCCTTTGACGTTCTGATCAGTCCACAAGCTTATTTAAGCGTTCAACGTCGAGCGATCCGTCACTGCTGGATTGCTCGACCTTTTTGCCCATTGATTCAATCGCTCGGCAGAGTTCCGCGATGCGTGCATCTTGGCGCGCGGTGTGGTCAATCAGTTCATGTAGCACCTTGACCAATGGATCGGTGTCGTCTGCTTCAACACCATAGGCTGAGAATTCACTGGTTGGGGGCGTGCCAGCGTTTTGTCCGTCTTGCGCAGACAGCATGTCTTGCAGGGGTTTGGGATCTAGCTGACCCTCATCACAACAATCCGCGTCAGCCCCAGGTGGAAAATCCACCACGGGTTGTTCTTCGTGCGCTGGGTTAATTAAGCGTGCGGGATTTCCCACGGCTGTCGCACCGGCAGGCACGGGTTTGATAACCACGGCATTTGAACCAATGCGAGCGCCGTCGCCGACTGTAAAACCACCCAAAATTTGGGCACCAGCCCCGACCACAACGCCTTGCCCAAGCGTTGGGTGCCGCTTAAGGCCCTTGTAGAGGCGGGTGCCACCCAAGGTGACCCCTTGGTAAATGGTGCAGTCATCGCCCACAACGGCCGTCTCTCCGATCACCACGCCAAAGCCATGGTCGATAAACACACGCCGACCAATCTTGGCGCCTGGGTGGATTTCGACACCGGTCAATAAACGCCCAAGATGGGAAATAAAGCGACCAAGCCAAAACCAACCGCTTGTCCAAAAGCGGTGGGCCATGCGGTGTACCAAAATCGCGTGCAGGCCGGGGTAGCACGTCAGGATTTCTAGACGGCTTCTGGCGGCCGGGTCGCGCTGCAAAATGCAGTCAACGTCTTCTTTGATCTTTTTAAACATGATTGAATCGTAACTGATTGACTGCCCGGTATTTCAGTGATTTCTGTTAAGTACTAGGGTTTAAGCTGGTCTTGTTGGTTTTGTGCTGAACGGATCATCGCTGTGCAGACGCCTCTGAGCATATCAACCTCATCTTGCGTTAAGTCGCTTTTTTGCCACAAATGTTGCATGCGAGTGATGAGTTTTTTGGGATGCTCCGGATCCAAGAATTGAACGGCAATTAAGGCTTGTTCCCAATGCTTGGCCAGCGCTTGGACTGATTCAGTGCGGGCGAGCTGCTTGCCCATGTCTGGCGCCAAGTCAGGGGTTGTTGGTAGCCGCTCTTCAGGCTTAATTAAGGCATAGCGCAGCTCCCAAGCCGCAAGCTGCAGGGCTTGAGCCACGTTCAGCGAGCTATAGCCGGGATTAGCAGGTATGTGACAAATGCGGTGACAAAGACTGACTTGGTTGTTGGTCAGGCCAGCCCGCTCACTACCCAAAACGATGGCGACACGGTGCGATTCGTGAACAGAGAGGTGTTCGCGAGTCAGCACAGCCGCCTCGCGAATGTCACATGGCGGTGGTCCCAAGTCGCGCGCACGGGCTGTCAATGCAAAGGCAAGCGAGATCGGCGCAAGCGCATGATCGAGCGTTGGAGTACTCTGAGTGTTCTCGAGCACGTCGGTTGCGCCACTGGCCAATGCGATGGCCTGTTCATCGCCGACCATGTTTGCCGTTTTAGGGGCGACGAGCCACAGATCTTCGAACCCCATGTTCTTGACAGCGCGGGCCGATGAGCCGATGTTTCCGGGATGGCTGGGTTCGGTTAGGATGAACCGAACCCTTGAAAACTCAAGAGTCATTTAAAATCCAATACTTTAAGCGCCAAGGACAGCAATTTCCATGCACCCGATGTTGAACACCGCCATTAAGGCAGCCCGCCGTGCAGGCAATATTATTACCCGTGCCAGCATAGACGCTGAACGGTTACAGGTTACTCGAAAGGGCGCCAGAGATTTTGTGACCGATGTTGATATTGCGTGTGAGGCCGCCATTATTGATATCTTGCACACGGCTTATCCAGAACATGCTTTTACTGGTGAAGAGTCGGGTCGAGTACATTGGCCCGCAGATGATCGTGTGCCTGAATTTGAATGGCTGATCGATCCGCTCGATGGCACCACTAACTTTATTCACGGCATGCCGATTTATGCTGTTTCGGTGGCTGTCAAACAGCGTGGTCAGATCGCGCATGCGGTTATTTATGACCCCACGCGCAATGAGTTGTTCACAGCCAGCCGAGGCGCCGGTGCATTTTTGAATGATCGACGTATTAGGGTGTCGGGTTGCCTGCGCTTGCCAGAAGCGCTCTTGGGGGCCCGCTGGCCAGGTTCAGCCGGGCCAGATGGACATGCTTCGGCCCGATTTAAAGCCTTGAGTTCAGACAGCGGTGGCGTTAGGCGCACAGGCTCTTCAGTGCTTGACATTGCCTACGTGGCGGCGGGTCGCCTAGACGGGTTCTGTGGCGTTAACCTAAAACCATGGGATTTGGCGGCCGCTTGCTTGATGGTGACTGAAGCCGGCGGATTGGTGGGTGATTTGTCAGGAGAACAAGGTTGGCTTGACTCTGGTGATGTGATTGCAGCGAGTCCTAAGCTGTTTCCACAGTTGCTCAATCATTTGAAATAGGACCTCACTGTTTTGTGTTTGCTGTGGCCCTGTTGCTTACCATTTCGCTTGAGGTCCTAGATGGAGGGATTCCTTAATCCGGGTATCTGGCTTGGTTTTTTGGCTCTGGTGGCTTTAGAGCTTGTACTCGCTGTCGGGCATGTGGCTTACGCGGTCAAACTCACCGAGTCCTTGGCGCCACAGGCGCGTGCTCGAGTTCAGGCTTTGGGTCTATTGTCGGCTCTCTTGGCTCGAATCGTGTTGCTGGTCAGTGTGGTTTGGTTGGCCCAGTTCACCGCCCCACTTTTGATTGTTGGGGCCTTTGATCCTTCACCCAAAAACGCCATTTTTATAGCGGGTGGGCTTTACTTGCTGTTTCGGGCGACTTTGGCCATCTATGAGCGCACTGAAGCGGCGCTTTCAAACAGCCAAGACGAGCGCCCACCGATTCGACCCGGCACAGTGGTATTACAGATTGCCCTGCTGAGCACGGGCTTTACGATTGACATGACGACAGTCGCCATTGGGCTGGTTGAGAGCTTGGCGGTGATGATTGGTGCCGCTGTCGTTGCCTGCTTGCTGTCGTTGGTACTTCAAGCGCGACTGATTCGTTGGGTAAGCGCATACCCGGCAGTGACACTGTTTTGTTTTGGGTTCCTGTTGATTCTCGGATTTTCAATGTTGATTCGGGGATTCGGTGTTCAGTTACCTGGTACTTTTCTAGTGTTGGTGTTGGTGTTCCTGGTCTTGGTGGCTTGGTTTCTTCATGCTGCCTATCCTCGAGCGGCAGTGGCGCAAAGCCGACTGCCGATCCGCGAGAGAACAGTCCAAGCCGTCGCACGGCTTTTGGGTAAGGATCACCCCATCAGTCCAGCGACGGGCCTCATGCCATCAACTGAGCCGACGGTAGATCGCGCTTTTGAAATTGAAGAGCGCAACATGGTCAGTGGGGTGCTGACGCTGGCTGAGCGTTCTGTTCACTCGATCATGACACCCCGAACAGAGATTTCTTGGGTCAACCTCGATGATGATCCAGAAAACATCAAAATGCAGTTAGAAGAGGAACCGCACAGTTATTTTCCAGTTTGTCGCGGCTCGCTTGATGAGGTGGTTGGTATTGGTCGGGCCAAGCGCATGGTGGCTGATATTTTGACGCACGGCCACATAAGGCAAAAGCGCTTGCGAGAACCCATTATCATTCACGACACGATTACCATCAGTCGCCTGTTAGACACCTTAAAGCGATCCAAGGGTCAATTGGTGCTTGTTGCCGATGAATTTGGCACGTTGCAGGGTCTAGTAACACCCATCGATGTCTTCGAAGCGATCGCTGGTGAGTTTCCTGATGAGGATGAGACGCCAGATATTGTTTCGGATGGTGATAATCGTTGGCGCATGGATGGTGCGACGGATCTTCATCAGCTCGAACAAGTGCTTGACACGACAGGCTTTGTGAATGAAGACGATGACTACACGACGCTGGCGGGATATTTGCTCAACTATTTTGGGCAGCTACCTAAGCTTGGTGATATTTGTGAAAACCAAAGGCCTGAGGCTATTTTTACGTTTGAAGTGGTCCGTATCGAGGGGCGCCGTATTGCGTTAGTTAATGTCGCCAAACAGAAGATAGCTGCTGAAACGGATCTGGGAGAGTGACGTTGAGCGAGACCAATCTGCATTTATTCAAGGCTTTTGTGTTGGGGATCGTCGAGGGTCTGACTGAGTTTTTGCCCGTGTCAAGCACCGGTCACCTGATTTTGGTGGGCGAGTGGATCAATTTCCAGTCAACCGAAAGTAAGGTTTTTGAGGTTGTGATTCAGTTGGGTGCGGTGTTGGCCGTGGTGTGGGTCTTTAGGGCGCGAATCATACAATTGCTTGTTGGCGCGGCTCGTCAAGATCCGGTTGAGCTGTCATTTGTGCGTCACTTGGCGATTGCTTTTTTCCCAGCCGCTGTCATCGGTGCTATTTTTATCACGCAGATTAAGGCGCTCTTCTTTCATCCGGGCGTGGTGGTGGTCACGCTGGTAGTGGGTGGTGTCATCATGCTGTGGGTCGAGCGCCCGAGCGCGATCAAAAAGGCACCACGAGCCATGTCGCTTGAGACCATTTCATGGCGCCAGGCGCTCGCCGTGGGTTGTGCCCAGTGCGTGGCAATGATTCCTGGCACGTCTCGTTCTGGTGCGACCATTATCGGTGGCATGCTTGCCGGGATTGAGCGCAAGACGGCCACAGAATTCTCTTTCTTTCTGGCGATCCCGACCATGTTTGGGGCCGCCGCTTATGATACCTACCGTCATGCCGCTGAATTATCACAAGCCGATGTGCTGGCGATTGTGGTGGGTTTTGTGATGGCATTTTTCAGTGGCTTGGTGGTTATCCGAGCGTTATTACGGTTTATTGCCCGTCACACCTACCGAGTATTCGGTTGGTATCGGATCGTGCTTGGGGTGGTTGTCGGCTTGTTTGTTTTTTAGGTGGCTAGATTCAAAGTGGTGACTTTGGCGCCATCTACCACGACCCAGCCGCCTCTTTCGGGCTGTCCTGCACGCAGGTGATCACTCTCCCAGTCAGGCAGCACCCAGCGATCGAATGGGCAGACGGCTGTGGGCTGATGATGATTGGGTCGATGGGTGTGCCCATGAATGATGGCTGTCAATTGCTCACGGGCCAGCAGCCGTGCGATTGTTTGTTCACAAACGTCAATATTTGATTGATTGGCGCTAATTTGAGTCTGCATGCTCTGTTGGCGCGCTTTCTGTGCGATCTTGGCCCGGGTATTTAGGCTTAGGGATAGATAGGCTTTTTGGACCCAACGGTTTCGCACGATTCGTCGAAACCGTTGGTAAGCGCGGTCATTGGTGCAAAACTCGTCGCCGTGAGCAAGCAGATAGCGGCTGCCGTCGATATCGAGTATGACCTGTGGCTCGAGTAATTTCGCACCGATGGTCTCGGCGAGTTGACGGCCAATCAGAAAATCTCGATTGCCCCGTCCAATCCAAAGTGGGCATCGCGTACTGACGCGTTTTAAATGAGTCAGCGCCTCAGACAACCATTGGGGTGATTGTTTGGTCCAGTCGTCACCGATCCAAACATCAAAAATATCACCGAGCAAAAGCAAAGCGCCAGCTTGGGCGCTTGCTTGGTCGAGAAACTGAAAAAAACGTTGGGCGGTGGCAGGGTTGTCAGCGCCCAAGTGAATGTCCGAAGCGAGCCAGACTGGCCCGTTAAGCGACAGTTTATTCAACAATGACTGCCTTTTCGATCAGCACGTCTTCGGTTGGGACGTTTTGATGAAAACCCGAGTTTCCTGTTTTGACGCCACGAATCGCATCAACCACGTCTTGGCCTTCAACCACTTTGCCAAACACGGCATAACCCCAGCCTTGAGCGGTGGGGGCGGTGTGATTCAAGAAGTCGTTATTGGCCACATTGATAAAAAACTGACCCGTTGCTGAGTGTGGGTCGTTGGTGCGCGCCATGGCCAAGGTGTACTTGTCGTTTTTAAGGCCGTTGTTGGCTTCGTTTTCAATCGGTGCCTTGGTGGTTTTTTGCTTCATGCCGGGCTCGAACCCACCGCCTTGAAGCATAAAACCGTCAATCACGCGATGAAAAATGGTGTTGTCATAAAAACCGTCACGCGTGTAAGCGAGAAAGTTTTCAGTGGTTTTGGGTGCGTTCACGCCGTCAAGTTCGATCACGATATCGCCGGCTGAGGTGGTGAGTTTGACGCGAGGGGATGTGCTCATGGATGGGTTGCCTATGTTAGGTTGTGAAGCGGTCTGTGCCCCTGTTGGGGTGACCATGACGATGGCAGCTGTCATGACAAACAGCGTAGCCAAGGAACGGTTAAAAATAGAGTGAAGTGACGACATGATTAATTCAGACTCCCAATAAAGGCCTCTAGATCCTGCGCACGTTGCCGATCCTTGGCAGACCCAAGTTTGGCGGCGTCCTGGTATTGGCGTAGCGCCAGTAACAGCTGCAGATCAGCCAGGTTACTTCTGGCTGCGGGGTAGGCAGGATTGTTCATTACTGCTGTTTCGAATGCTTGCCGCGCCAAATCCAGTGCGCCTTGGGTGGTGTAAAGCACGCCAAGGTTGTTCCATGGCTCGGCGAGCTCTGGAAACCGAACAGTCATTTCGTTGTAGACCGATCGCGCCGCGTTGAATTGGCCAAGCTGAGCCAAGGCCCGTGCCTTTAGAAACATCAATTGCACGTCTGTACCAGGCGCACCGGTGTTAGCGAGCCGCGCCTCTCGTTCGGTTATCTCATCAAGGGCTTTTTGCGTTTGGTTACTGTTCAGGAGTCCTGAGATACGATTGTTAATTTCAGTGCCTGAAGGCGGGTCTAAAGTGTCAACAGATGGCGTGACCTTGTCAAGCACACGAGCCAAACCCTCCCACCCGCGGTTGGGCGTGGGCTCGTTGGCAGCATTGGCGCTGGTGCTTTGACTCCAGACACTGGTCATTGGAAATACCAGTGCGCTAAGTAGCACCACGGTGCATAAATGAACTCGATTCAATCGGATCGCTCTACGTTGTTATACTGATTTCATACATTGTAGCCACGCTTTGACCAAAAGCCAGCCAGTCATGCGTTGCCACCAACTGACCTTTACGTTCCAAAATTAGCCAATGCTCCAGATTTACGATTCTTTGTCGCGCCAAAAGCGTCCTTTTAAGCCGGTGCGTGAGGGTCAAGTGCGCCTTTATGTGTGTGGTATGACGGTGTATGACTTTTGCCATTTGGGACATGCGCGGATGCTGGTCAGTTTTGATGTTATTCAGCGCTGGCTGCGTATCAGTGGTTATGACGTCCAGTACGTGCGAAACATCACCGACATTGACGACAAGATCATCAGGCGGGCGGTTCAAACAGGTCAAAGGTTATCTGAGGTCACGGCCTTTTTTATCGATGCGATGCACGCTGATGAGCGCGTCTTAAACGTGCAGTCGCCCGATGATCAGCCACGAGCCACCGCTTTTGTGCCACAAATGCTTGACATTATCGAGCAGCTGCAAACCCGCGGCTTTGCTTATCAAGCCGATGATGGCGACGTTAATTTTTCAGTACGCAGTTTCCCGGGTTACGGCAAATTGTCTGGCAAGACCCTTGATCAATTGCGCTCTGGTGAGCGCGTGGCCGTTTCGAGCGCCAAGCGCGACCCATTGGACTTTGTGCTTTGGAAGTCGGCCAAGGCCGATGAGCCAGAAGAGTCGAAATGGTCCTCGCCTTTTGGGCAGGGTCGTCCAGGCTGGCACATCGAGTGCTCGGCGATGAGCCGTTCAGTGCTCGGGTTGCCACTGGACATCCATGGTGGTGGTCCGGATCTAAAGTTTCCGCATCATGAAAACGAAATTGCACAAACAGAAGGTGCTTTCGGTGGCACGCTGGCCAACACTTGGATGCATTGTGGCCCGCTGATGGTTGATGCTGAAAAAATGTCCAAGTCTTTGGGCAATTTCATGACCATACGACAAACCGTTTGCGCTGACGCGACTGACGATCAGGTGCCATACCAAGCCAACCCTCGCGAAGCCGAGATGCTGCGGTTTTTTATTATTCGCAACCATTACCGTAGCATCCAAAACTATGCACCGGACAATTTGGCTGACGCTCAAAGTGCACTTGACCGGTTGTATCAGACGTTGCAAGCGGTGCCACCGGCCTTGAACTTTGATGAATCGAGCATCGATTGGACGAAAGGCGCACCCGCAGATTTTAAACAGGCGATGGATGACGACTTCAATACCGCAGGTGCGATTTCAGTGCTGTTTGAGTTGGCGTCATCGGCCAATCGTGATCAAGACACTAAGGCCAGTGCTTTGATGCGAGTCTTGGGCGAGATGATGGGGTTGTTGCAACAAGTGCCCAGCGAGTACTTTAAAGTCGCTACTCGATACACCAAGCGTGCGTTCGAGGCCGCGGCTGCGGCTCAATCGCTGCTCGATGAGCAACAAACGGTTGTTGAAGCGGTTGTCGTTTTGGATAATGAGGCGGTTGATCAGTTGATTGCTGAACGCAAAGCGGCCAAGCTCGCTCGAGATTTCGCGACGGCTGACCGAATCAGGGATCAGCTAACGGATTCAGGCGTGTTGCTTGATGATAAGCCGGGTGGCGTGACCGAATGGCGCAGGGGCTAGTGATGATCACAACCGTTCAGTCTGTTGATGCACCCAACGGTAAGCCGCAATACTGGGATGCGGCGAGCGCTCAATTGATGCGCCGTGATCGCATCATGCGCCGTCTGATTCCCGCCTTTCCAGAGATTTGGCTGGAGTCGCGGGGTAATCCGTTTGTCACGCTGGCACGCTCGATTGTGGGGCAGCAGATTTCCGTGAAAGCCGCCGAATCGGTCTGGCAACGGGTGTTGACGCGCTGCGGGCGGCGTCTAACCCCAGGGGGTGTGATTCGAGTCGGTTTACCTGCTTTGCGAGAGTCCGGCTTATCACAAAGAAAAGCTGAGTACATTTTGGATTTGGCTGGCCACTTCAAGGATCGTTTGGTACACCCTCAGCGTTGGGCCAGCATGGAAGATGAGGCCGTTATTAAAGAGTTAAGTGCTATCCGAGGCATCGGGCGCTGGACTGCCGAAATGTTTTTGATCTTTAACCTACAGCGCCCGGATGTATTGCCGCTTGATGATGCGGGTTTGCTCAAAGCCATTTCATTGCTCTATTACAGTGGGGAGCCTGTGTCGCGTTTTGAGGCGCGAGAAGTGGCACAAGCTTGGGAGCCTTGGCGAACGGTGGCGACCTGGTACTTGTGGCGTAGTTTGGATCCCGCGCCGGTTGCCTACTAAAGCGGTAAACTAAGCATTGATTTCAGCGTTCATTGCAAGGATGATAATAACGAGATGCGCAACACTTTTCTCGAATTCGAACAGCCACTTGCCGAATTAGAAAGCAAGATAGAGCAGCTTCGCTTTGTGCAGGCCGACTCTGCCGTTGACATTTCAGAGGAAATCAGTCGCCTGCAGCAAAAGAGCCAGACACTTGCCAAAGACATCTATGGAAAGTTAAGTGCTTGGCAAACGGCATTGGTTGCCCGCCATCCTCAGCGTCCATACACGATGGACTATGTCAGGGAAATATTTACCGACTTTCACGAACTTCATGGCGATCGAATGTATGCCGATGACCAATCAATCGTTGGCGGCTTGGCGCGATTCAACGGTCAGCCTTGTATGATTTTGGGTCATCAAAAGGGACGCGATACCAAAGAGCGCACGCTTCGTAACTTTGGTATGCCCAGGCCAGAGGGTTATCGCAAAGCCCTAAGATTGATGCGTTTGGCTGAGAAATTTCGTTTGCCTGTGTTTACGTTTGTGGATACCCCAGGTGCTTACCCTGGCATTGGGGCAGAGGAGCGGGGGCAATCTGAAGCGATCGGTCGAAATATTTTTTCCATGGCCGAGCTGAAAGTGCCCATCATCAC
>ERZ887849.361-NODE-361-length-49222-cov-28.935383_pt1 | contig 49222 bp, 33 predicted proteins | sample MGYA00521267_ERZ887849 | MGnify/ENA primary metagenome ERZ887849 (study PRJEB32303, sample SAMEA104408601) | aquatic metagenome | biome: Brackish water; feature: Pelagic; material: water | place: Baltic Sea | collected 2014-06-06T16:11:00 | depth 2,863 m ... | reverse complement strand
TCTGCCATCCAACAACGTGTCATTATAAGTTACACTTTTCTTTACAAATAATCAACGGATTGTTTTCAAATGTATTAGGCAAATCTTGTTGGAAAAAAGGATGATTGAGTATTTCATTTAGAGTAAAATAGTTTAGATTATTAAAGTTTTCTCCGTACTGTTGTTTTTTTTCTTTGATAATTTTAAATCTCTCTGCATTTGAATTTCCTGAGTACATACTTAGATAACAACACGGCCAAACTTCTCCTATCATGGTTACTTGAATCGATCGTTCTTGTTGCCAAGGACACTGAGAATCTAAACGTTTCATTTTGCTAAGAGGCTCAACATTATGTTTAACTATCGGAGTTTTGTTTCTATATTCAACATTGGATCTAAGTTGATTTACTATATCGGGCGTAGGAGCAGTAACTATTGTTTTTGGAAACTCTTTATATTTGTCAACTTCAATGCTTGTTGAAAAACTTCTATTTAAAGTAAATGAACAGAATCCTATTTCTTTTGCAAAATCACTAGCCTGTTTTAATTGATGCTTGTTATGATCAAAAACAATCATTCTCCAAGAAGCATTTCCGCCGGATGAAATAAATGCACTTGCATTTTCTATAATTCTGTCAAATTTTACACCTCTTCGATAAATGTGATTTGTATCTTTTAGTCCGTCTATACTAAAAACTACATGAGAGGCAGGAAATTTCTTTGTAATATTAGCAAGATCTTTCCAAAACTCAGCATTTCTTGCGCCACCGTTTGTATGTATATTCAACGATGTTGCTGGCTTTTCTAAATAAAGATATTCAAACATTTCTACAATTTCAGGATGATTTGATAAGTCGCCATAGTTTCCGTTAAACGAAAGTCTGCTTACTGAGTTATTTTTACAAAATTCAACTATGTGTTTCCATACTTTCCAAGACATATGTTCTAGTTTAACTTGCGGGTTTAGAGGACCACCGTTGATATTTCGTATACACGATCCACAAAAACTATTACAATAACTTGTAACATCTAACTGTATTTGAGAAAGATTTAGAGTGTTTAAAATTTCCATTAAAAATATTCCGGTGATATAAATGGTTCAATCTTATTCCACAACTCAGGATTTAAAGTTTTCCAATGTTCTGTTCGTAATTTATTAAATGTGTCGTCCATTCTTAGAAAATATCCAAAGTCGCCTTCTTGAGCTAAATCATCTTTTAAAAGTGGAAATATTTTTCGGCTCGGTATTACTGAGGCAGTTCCAACATACTTGTGTTCCATACTTTCGAGATACTCCAACACCCAAGGCTTTACCTCTTCTGGCAAGTTTCTTGGACACATCCAATCTGGGCCGTCCACAACAACACAATCATGACCTAAATCATTTTCTAGACAAAAATCTAATAGTTCGTGTACTTTATTTACATTATATATACTAGAAACACTGTGCATACTTACAATATCAAAGTTGTTTTTATACCAATGAATATTAGTATGTACAGTATCCCAGTTGCTGTCTTTTCTTAAAAAATCATTAAGTTTTCCATAACTATCTATACTCATGTCTATAGATACTTTTTTACATTGTTTTAATAATGCTACCAGTTCTGGGTTTGGTAATATTGATACATTTGTAACTAACAAAAGTGTTAGTTTGTCTAATGTGCATTTCTTTAATACCTTGATTAACTTGTCTTGCTCCATCATTGGTTCGCCGCCGAGTATTTTAATAAATCTCAAGTCAGACAAATCGTAATGATTAACTATTGTGTTATCAGTAATAATGCCTTTTGGTATAGGTAGCCCTAGTTTTTTAGCATCGCTGTACCAATGTGTGCTAAGTTCCGGCATACACATTCGACATTTGTTATTGCATACGTTACTTAATGCTAAATCAATATTTGTTAGTTTCTTTACAACTCCGCGACCTTCTTCTACTGTGGGTATTCCAAAATCTTCCATCCACGGCGATAATAAATCAACTCTAAAACTTCTAGAACTCGATTTTTCATCTTCATAACACTTACGACATCCGTGTACATATTCGTCCTTGCGCATTTTTTGACGCAACCATTTCATATAATCATGATTAAAGGGATCTGGATGACTTACATTTAAGTCTTTAGGTACTTCGTCTGCCCTAAATACACAACACGGAAATATTTGACCGTCTGGTCGCACAGCCATGTGATGAAATGGCAGTACACAACTATATTTAGGCGTATCAGTCATACCAATATTCCGATTGCATAGGATCTATACTTAATTCATTGATATTTAAATGCTTTGGCTGGTCAACAATCCACTTGATGTAGTCTGCTGCATCAGACATAGCCATGCATTTTCTATCCGGATGCTTATTTTGGTTGTTGTCAAGTGTACCAAAACTAATATAACTTATTTTTGGACCTTTTGCCCATACACCTGTTAACCCTAATGTATTACTGTAATCTTTTAATGCTTTCTTTTCAGCGTTGTACAACCATGCACCACCTTTTTTCACACGGTCAGTTGTACTGCCAATGTTAATAATATGACAGTTATGATGTTCTAATATACATTTTTTATAAACAATGTCAAGCAAACTAGTTTGATTAAATCTAAACAATGCACTACAGTTAATAAACACATCGTGTGCTATTACTGCTTCGGCACAGCGTTCCATGTCAACTTTTTTACCAAAGTCATAACCAGTACTTCTGCTAATAAATTCTGCATCTGGATATAGAGTTGCTAATGCGCTAGACACTCCTTCGTTTTTATTACCCGTTATGATCATCTAATACTCCTATGTCTATGTGATTGTCTAATACTGCCAGTAGTTTGTTTTGATCCATGCTCTTAGGAGCGCACAATCCGCAGCCGCATGTTTGTTTTGGACAAACAATAGTTGGCAATGTACCTGCTTGCATTTGTTTGCGCAAGTCTTCTACTAACAAGTGCCCTTCACTTATTTTTCCTATTGCACCTCGTGTGCCATTAAACTTTGCTTGACATGTTTGATGATGAAATACTTGATCTGTTTGTTGTTCTAGATGTAAGAAGAACCAGTTAACACTACACTTCCATCCTTTGAACTCTCTAAACTCTACAAATGTACTTTTACGCTTTTCAGTTCCGTTGTGCAACATCATATCTCTACTGCCGCAACAAGGACGTCCAATACTACTTCCTAGTTTTTTTGCATTTTTAACAACATCGCCAACTGCACTACTAGCATACAACGCATCATTCTTTTGTTTCCAATAGTTTTTCATCCATGCCAACTGTTCTTCATTGTACTTGTGTGCAAAACTTGGCATACTACCTGGCTCTTCACCAATAACACGTGGTACAAAATCAACACCGTGTTCTAGTAAAAACTGACACAACTCTTTGCATTCATCAAAATATTCTGCATGAAACATAACGTTTACACTAACTGTACAATTATGCAAAGGACCTTGATAGTGCAACTGCAAAATTCTATCTTTTACTTGCTTTTTGAGTTTTTTATCACTTTCACTGTGATAACTTATTGTTGCGTGGCCAAAGTTTTCCATAACTGCTTGACCCATTTTTTCACTAAAGGCGCCGTTGCTTGTTAATGCAAAATCAGCTTCCCATTTGTCTTCATATTTTTCATTGTACTGCTCACGTAGATATTTTGCAAATGGAATAAAGTGCGGATTTACCGTAGGCTCGCCGCCGGTGAACCCAACATTTGCTATTTTAGTTTGACGATGTTCCATGTACACATCGATATATTCAAACAAGAAATCAACATTAGTCTTTAACTCATCTAATGTAGCATGTTTACTAAAGTTGTCATGCCGGTGTACAGGGCAATAACTACAATCATAGTTGCAACGTCTACCAAGATCCCAAGTAACTTGAAACACTTTGCCTGTTAATAAGTCAATTGTATCAAACATTGTTTATTTCCTCAATCACTGCTTGCACTCGGTTGTCGGCCCAATCACGTTCCTCACACCACCAGCACTCCTTACATTCAATTATTTCCATACCCGGTTTGTAAAGCCTAAAGTGTCCACATGCTTCTTTTATATTATCCATATGGTTAATGTCGCCTTCGCAACTACGTGTCATATTATACAAGTCAAGAAGATCAAAAATATGATACTGTGCTACAATCCAGTCTTTTTTAACAAACCTAAATGGATGTGCAAATACAGAGTTTACTTTTTTACTATGAAAATATAAATCCATCGGTGTGCCGTCTTCTGCATCTTTGTCTCTGTTGGTCATTCGATCATCACGCAAGTCGTCTGGGTTTTTACTTGTAGCATTAAACACTGCATCTAGATTGTATTCCCAAGCAGCAAACTTATTAAAACTGCCAACTATTATCTGATCACCACTTTTGCCATTAATAACTGGTCCAATAGCACCATGCTCGATTTCTGGAGGAATATAAGTTGTATGTCTGTTTTGTATAATGTTAGGATACATTTCTTTGATCTTATTAAATATTTGTAGACTAACATGTCCTTGCCATGGACGAGTTTCCCAGCAACGTTGAAATGTAATAACATCTATTTTTGTATCTAATGAATGCTTAGTAATAATCTTACAAAGTAATACTGCTAACAATGCACTATCTGCTCCACCACTAAGGTTTATAGCAATACGCTTCCATGCTGGATCAAATGCAATTGTCAAGTGACTAAACTTGTGTAATATAACACTAGCCGGCAGCGTGGAGTAAAGATTATTGTTTACATCAAACATTTCGTATTACTTCTCCGTTAACATACTGATAGGTTTTAATATGATCGTTGAAGTTATGTTTCCAAATTTTATCAGTTTTTTCAATATACTTCATAAAAGATTTCCATTCAGCTTCGGTAGATGTAGTATTCAATATGTATTTTCTAATAGCTTCTAAGCCTTTGAATGCACTAACAATATCACTCCAAAATGGAACATCGCCTACACTTGTAGGTGTTGGCTGATAACTTTTTAAATGTTTAGTTGTATCAATGTTTTCGCGCCTTGCTTTAGCTATTTTTAGTACTTCGTTTCGTGTATCTTCAATGTCATTTAGTACATGACTTCTATGTTTTAACATCATCAGACTAGGGTTTAGATACGCCGGTGTATACACTATACTAGCATCTATGTAGTCAATGTCAAGTTCTAAAAAGTTTAAAAATGCATCTTTTATTTCCATCAACTGATATGTTCCTGTTGTATACACAACATTCATTTCGCAGTGGTTGTTATCTACACTTTTAAAATATGCTATATTTTGTTTTAACTTTTTCCAGTTGCCTTGTCTAAAATAAGGATACAGTCTTGGACCAGCATCTATACTCATTTGAATATTTACATCTCCAAAACGTTGTAACAGCATACTCAATTCAACTGCATCAAAATCTGCATTAAAATTTGAGTGAAAAATTATTTTCATATTTGAAGCATTAGGATGCTCTGACAGTTTCTCAAGTGTTGGGAAAAACTGCTTTTGATACAACACTTCGCCGCCTGCAAAATCTACTCTCTCAAGATTTGGAAAGTTTGTATTAAGATCGTCAACAATTTCTAATGCACGTTCTGTACTAATACTCATGCTGTAGTCATCGTCAATAGACGATCTGTGCATATGTCCTGTAAGTTGATGTAACTCTAAATTGTGATCTTCTTCAGTTGGAGTGTATCTTTTTAGTTTACTCATCCAGCCGCTACTAAAAACAGAACTACAATGCAAACAAGCCATATTACAACTATTACTAAAACGCATTTCAACAGTCTTTAACCCTTCGAATGCAGTTTCGCCTGTTTCATGATTGTAGTATTGCAAGTCAACATCATATTCTTGTCGCATACTTTGTCCTGCATTTGCAACTTCAACGTGTTCGCACATGTTGCAACCTTTACACCATGTTCCAGACATCAACAGTTTTCTATGATTACGAAACTGTTGATTATTAAAAAACTCACTGGGCAAATAAGAATCATCTAAGATTTCCATTTTTTCATGCTGTGTTGGGCAACTGGTTACAAATCCGTTTTTAAAGTTAATGCCACCTATTGCATAATAACAAGGCAAGCTAGACATTAGACATTCCTTTGTCCGGCATTAGAAATCCTGCGGCATTGTCTTTGCCCCATTGTTTTTCTTTACAGAAAAAACAGTGTCCGCATTCAGGTGGATATTTGTTGCCGTTCCATGATGTATTTGCTAATCTAAAACTGTTGGCTTCACAGCTACGAGTCAATGCTAATAGTTCATCTAGTTGATAGTTTTGGTATTGTGCCATTGTAAAGTTTTTTCTTAGAAATCCAAACGGATTTAATGCTTTTGAAAAAATAACACTACCTATATCATTTAACACGTTTTCTTCATTTCTAAATACAGGCTGGTCCTTTGAAAGATCTGGTGGATTCATTGTAACTCCACTGTATATCCATTCGTAGTTATAAGTCTGCATTAAATAATTCTGATATTCTTGTGTAACTAGTGCATCCAAGTTTGCTTTGTTATTTTTAATACCTATTTTTTTTATGGCTATAAGTTCAAACGGAGGTGGAATAAATCCCCAATGTTGTTCTACAATAATATTAGGAAACTTACTTTGTAGCCAGTTAAATACGTCTGTTGCCATTGGTGTTAACCACGGTTTATCATTCCAAAATCGTATCATAGTAAACACATGTATTTTGGTTTCAAACTTTTCACGTTCTATTAACTTGCACAACATATAAGTTAACATAGTACTGTCGGCACCACCACTGAATGCTATAAGTATTTTTTTTGCATTTTTATCAAAATGTATTGGTAACCCATTTACATGGTATATTGAAGGATACTGATGAGTAGGCGCCCACTTAATATTATAAGAATCGACTACTCGTTCTTCTGTGTAAACTTTTTCTAAGTATTCTAAATATTTAAAGTCGTCCATCGAATATATCTTTCATCTCAGGAAATGTTTCAGCAAATGTGATACCACGCTGCTTGTCGCATAAGTTTATAAACTCTTGCATTTCCGGAAGGCGTTGACTCCAGTCTTCACTTTCCATAAACTTTAACATACCTTCAAGACGTTTTAACCCATACGGGGCTGACATAAATGCTTGTTTTATAACTTTGCCTTTGTGCCAGCTAGGAACACCTAGTTCCCAGTTTGCTTCCCACCAAGGATAAAACTCTTCATATTTTCTGCGCACTTCAGCTTTAAACCAAGCAGGCAATATTTTAACATTGAGATGCGGAGGATGATAAACAAAGTGATAGTTTACGCCGCCCGCGCCAAATGGCCACATGTTAATCTTCTTAAATCCTTGCTCTAGTTTCCACTTGATAAGATCAGGAATGTAATATATGTTTAGTGCTTGTACAGCACATGCTACAGTTATTTCTACATTGTTGCTAGTTTGTGTATCTAATATATGAAATACTTCTTCTTGGCGTGTCCACTTACTAGGATAACGAATATAATCGTTCATTTCTTTAATGCTGTCTATGCTGTAGTGGAAACGTACTATTTTAAATTCTTTCCACAATTCAAATAAGTCTTCTCTCCATTCAACTCCGTTTGAGTTGTAGCGTAGTTCTAAGTCTTTTGCATAACCCATTTTAATTGCGTGTTCAAGTATTTCGTAATGCTCTTCAATAATAAGACTTTCACCACCAGCAAAGTAAATCTGTTGCATACTCGGCATTTGTTCGTAAAACTGTTTCCAAAAGATATCGTTTTGTTTATGCCAATTATAGCTACTACCGTTGGTACTACCCTTGTCCTGCCACTGCATTGTTTCTTTGAGAGATTCATTTTTTACTTCAGGAAAGATTGCTTTATAATCTTTGATCCAGCCACTACTATCATGCGGGCTACACATAACACAAGCAAGTTGACACTTGGTTCCAAAACGTAAATCAATGTATGCCAAGTTAGGTGGCACTTCGCCGTCTTCTGTTGTATCAGCTATTAGTTTATCAACATCTGTACGAGCACTCCAATATGCAGTTTCCCACATACGTTTACTATTATGCCCAGCTGCTTCTTCTTTATAGCATTTTAAACAACTAGGAGGCTTTTCGCCGTTGATCATTTGTTTGCGTACATTCTTCATATACTTGCTGTTCCAGGCAGTCTGAAAGTCTGTTACATTTAAGTTGTTTGGCTTGCCGTCATCTGTTTTAAGAATGCCGACTTGACCGCCATGCTCTTTGTCGTTTGTTGCACCAACACTGCTTGCATTTGCTGTGCAACACACACGCATACTGCCGTCTGGTCTTGTGCTAAGGTGTACCCATGGAAGAATACAAAATGTATCTGATACTTTGCTCATACTGTACTTATACCTTTATCTGCGTAGTTTATTTCATTATGGTACGCTTTGTTTTTTGCACATGTTCTTACACATTTTGTAAGATGCAACGGATGAGTAGGTTGCCAACTTGCTTCAAGTAGCTCTGAATACCATTGATGTTTCATTATTTCTTCTTTGGTGTGCAACAGTAAACTATTCCACCCTGGATCAAATGTATTTAACTTATCAAGAATACCCTCTGTATTTTTAAATGCGCTATCCCATAAAAAACAACAGGGCCACATAGTAAGATTACTTGCAATAAATATTTCTCCCTCGTGTATGTATTTGCACACAATAGTATCTATAATATTTTCTGTTCTCTTGCTATCTACAGATTTAGTTTTATACTCAGCAATAAACTTGTCAAGATCTTTTATAACATCTTTTTTACTATGCTCTTTACTGCCTGTAGTTGTAATAACTTTTTTCTCGTTTTGGTTTTTATTGCCTAGTTTTGCAATCCAAGAATGGTAACTATTACGCATACCAGTACGAGTGGCAAAATCAAAACCTAGTACTGCGGCATGAGCTCTTGCAGTGACTAGATCTTTTTCGTTGTGATCAAACAAAATGTAAATCCAAGTAGCATGATTTGTAGGCGCAGTTTCTGAAAATGCTGTAATATTGCGTTCTACTACCGACCACTTGGTGTTTACTCTATATATGTGATTGGTATTTTTATGTCCATCAATACAAAAGTGTATGTGTAACTTTCCAACATACTTTGAAGCTAGAGTTCCAACTTGTTTCCACCATTCTGCTGTATTATATCCAGCGTTGGTACTATATTCGCAATATGCTCCGTGACTGAGCAAGTACTCTGTCATTTCTAAACATTCAGGATTAACAATAGGATCGCCTAGAACTCCGCAAAACTTAAACTCTACTCCGTTGTAATCAGCAGGAGGAAAAATACGTTTCAAATTTTGCAACGTAAATGAATTTATTTGCAACGATTTCTTGTGAATTGTTCTGGCGCATCCAGGACATGCTGCGTTGCAATCACTTGTTATTTCAAGTTCTACTTTTTTAATCATTTAAACTGCTCCGCAAACGGATCAAACTCAACACCGCATTTCATACTACATACCTTTAGCTTGCCGTCTGCAACACTTTGTTTATCCCAACTGTTTTGAATGTTATCAAATATGCCTGTTTCAAACACAGCCTTTAATCCGTGCTTCTTGGCACTAATAGCATCTTTTCCTCCAGCAGCATCGATAAAGTCCCATACTTGTTCTGTTTTTGGATCTGGGTTCCACCACTTGTACATACGGCCAGCAGTCCAGCAACATGGCATTGCCAGCCCTTCTGCTGTAATAAACAAACTACCTTCGTCTTTTACTTTACAACGGATTGCTGTTTTATCATAGTATGCATCCATACTACCGTGTTTTGCTTTTACTTTATCAAAAGTTTTAATAGCAGAGTTTTGAAACTTTTCATCAGGCTTTTTAAGTTCAGTGGTTGATTTGCCTTTACGATCAACTGCTTGATGACTTTCTTTCTTTTCACTTTGTGCTGTAACAAATCGTCCAGTTTTTTTCTTCATAAACTTCTCGCAGCCCCATTTGGTTGCAAGTGCTTCTGCTTCATCTACTTGGTGTTGGTTGTGTTCAAAGATTAAAAAGTCCCAACGTGCTCTGCCTCCAGCATTAATAAACGCTTGCATGTTACGCTCTATGTTGTCCCAGTTTACTCCTTGGCGATAAAGATGATTAGTGTCACGCAACCCATCTACACTGAATATAACTGCGCCCTTTTTATTAATAACACCAGCAAGCTCTGCCCACCATTCAACACTCTTTGCGCCAGCATTGGTATTCATGCTCAACCACATCGTAGGGTTATGTAGTCTAAAGTATTTGAATATTTCCAATGTATCTCTTGCTACAATAGGATCGCCTAAGTTGCCACACATGTACATTGTATTAAGTTGTGCAATAAACTCAGGCTCAAACATACGCTTGCAATCGTCTACAGTAAGTTCACTCAAATCTATGTGAGGATTTATTGCGCCGCCATTTTGATTACGATCGCACATTGGACAACTAGCTTGACAGTTTTGTGTATTTTCTAAGTGTATAGTTTTTATAGTATTGTAGTTATACATTTTTATACTTTTTCCTTACTTGTTCATTAACAAACTCTGCAACTTTTTTGTTACCATCTGCATTAAAATGTAATGCATTGTCATGTACATATTGATCTTGAAATCCTATAATATTTTCAATACTAGGACAATCTTTATGAATATTTTTGTTAAACCAACTAAATGTAAAGTTTTTTATATTTTTTAAATACTCGTCACCTGCAATTAAACACGCTTCGTTTGTATCTAGGATTGTTTGGTTATGAAAATACTTGTAGTAAAATTTATGAATTTTTGATATTTGATATTGATTATATAAATTTCCCACTTTACTACTACTGCTACAAATTATAGAATCGTTCCATAACTCTTTTTTGTCAAATGCATAATACCTATCTTCGTATTTTTTTGTATAATCTATAAAATTTAACATTGATTTATTTTGATTGTGCATACTAAATCTAAATGCTGTAGTTATTTGTCTAATTATTAAATCAGGCTGTAAAAAGTCTATTGAATTTTTAAGAATCGAATAAGCAAGAAGATTATTGCCGGAGCCGATGCCTAAGTTATATACTGTTGCGTTAGGAAATAGGTTACTTAGATAATACGGATATGTAGATTTATATTTAAGACCTCCATATATTCCATCTGTATGGCTACATCCTATACAAACAATATTTTTTATTTTATTCATCTAATACCAACTTCATATCTTTACCAGGGCCGCCTACACTTGGTAAAAAAAAGTATTCTGCCATATACCATTTGATCACTGCACGATACCATTTCTGACTGTCGTGATGAGCTTGCTTGTTAAACTGATGTATGTTGTTGTTAGTAGCCTGCATTGTAGCAAGTGCTCTTGCACTTTCAAGTTGCAATCTTCTAACTGTAAACTGATCTAACAATACATCAATACTTTCGTCTCTAAGACGTTTACTTGTATCCAATTCGCATATACCTTTTATATTTGTCCAACTGTATTTCTCCACTAAACAGTTCAACTTCTAGTGGTGTTTGTGTTTCAAACCCTTGCAGCGTTTTGTGACAGTTTACATGTTCTTCAATTTCAACATAATCATTGCATTGTAGTATAACTAGTTTTCCATTAGGAATCTTAGCATACCATTCTTCAAAGTTATTTATGTGCTCACAACTTGTGTTAATAATCGTATCTGGAGTATCCCATAGTATTTCTGGTTCGCCGTTTGTTTTATAAACTCTATATCCGTGATTTTCTTTAAAGTCTATATCATGAATATCCTGACAGGAAGATTTAAACTTCCAGTTGTCCATTACATAGGGTTTATTAAATATTTCAGCAATAGTATCTACGGTTGGATCAATATCAAAGCTGCGTATTTTTTCAAAATGTATTCCAGATTCAAACATTAATGTAGCAAGAGTTCCGTACCATCCTGCGCATAAAAATACTACGCCTAAATCTACTCCAATGTTTTTAAGTTCGTCTACTAACCAAAGTTTACTTTGAAGTTGACCTCTACTTAGACAATCTTCATCAAAGTTAATTTGTTCTCTATCTATATATTTAAGTGCATATACAAAATTACTATTAGTATATTCTTCTAGTATTCTCCAAAGGCTATGAACATTGTTGTCTAGTATCAGTTTTTTTAAATCTTCATTTTCTAGTAATCTAAAAATGCTGTGCATATTCTGATCTAGTACGGCTTTACGAAGTTCATCGTTGCCCGGAAGCAATCTAAACAAACTGTAAAGATTCTGTTCTAAAACTGCTTTACGAAAATCTTCAATGTCTCCTAATGCTCGAACATTATCTATGCATCTAAAAATACTGTGTATGTTTTGATCTAATATTGCTTTTCGTAATTCTTCGTGGTCGCACAGTCTAAAAATACTTGCTAAGTCTTGGTCGATGTACGCTCTACGCAGGTCCGACATCCGACTATCATTAGGATACATTAGTTCAAATCTATCTAGTATTTTATAAATTTCCATCAAACTGCTCCTGTAGCCATTCGAAGTCGTTTATCTTTTTCAAGGCAGCAACATCGCCCTTGTGTGTAGTGCCATACAACATTCCTGCCTTTGCGCCACGTAATGCATATTCTCCAAATGGCTTGTCGCGCCCAATACTGGTCCATATTTTTAAACGTTTGTTGGTTTCGACATCTTTTTGACGATCAATAACTTTGCTGCTTAGTTTGCAACATTCTCTAAATGCGCTTTTCCAAGTTTCAAACTCGCCAGTATTAAACCCAGTGATATTTGAAACTGTTTTAACTGCTACAAACTTGTCACTAATACTTGTAGTCATATCAGGCTTGCTGATATCCATGTCAATAGTTTCTTGTCTCGGAAACAGTTTAATTCCTCCATATCCGTATACTAATCCATTGACTGGGTTTTTACTGCGCCATACATGTACGTGATTGTATTGCCAAGCTGGTACTTGATAATCAAAGTTAAAATCATCTACAATTTTAGCATCGCCATCAACAATCCAAAACATCGGAGTATTGCACAACATAGCTGCTTGAATATGCGCTTGATGTATTCCTTTAACACCGTGTACACGTTTGGCCATAGGAACTTTTTTAAGTAAGTTAGCGTAGTTAGTATCTGCATCAGGTTCTTGATAACTAATAAAAACTACGTCATAAGGGTTGGGCACACTTGCAACTGTATTATTTTCTTTTTTACCAGCAATAAATTTAAAGTGCCACTCTCGTTTGCTAATTTTTAACTTCTTACTACAAAGTACAACACCGTCATGATATTCGCCATTTAAGAACACATGATTAATCCGTCTGTCAAAAGTGTTAGAATGCTCAAAATAATCATCAAACATAAAATCTTTACAAACTGTTACAGTTGGAGGAATAATATAAAACATCTCAGTTGTACTAGTTTCAATTGCTTGTAAATAATCTTCATAAGTGTCTATTTCAAATACATCATACTTACAAGGGCCGCTTGCAACTATATCATGTTCTTTTCGATTTACAGGAAATCTATATTCTACTTCTTTTTTGGATAAAGGTAAATGTTTACTGCATAAAAATACACCATTGTATAAATCTTTTCCATCTACTCGATGTATAAATGCATGATTTTGTTTTCTGTCAAGCTGATCATGATGTGATATGTAGAATGTGTTAACAACATTAGTATCTACATTAATATTAGGACTACTCATCCAAAACATCTCAGTTGTACTAGTTTCAATTGCTTGTAAATAATCTTCGTATGTATCAACATTAAATACATCATACGGACGGGGGCGACTTGTCTGCACATCAATTTCTTTTTTATTAACAAAAAATCTATGTTGCAACTCTCTGTCTGCTATTGTTGCATCTTTAGGTATTAAACTAATACCGTCATAAAATTTATTATTTTTAAATACATGAACATAATCAGTACTCCATGCATCAGGTTGGTAATCAAAGTTGAAATCATCGTTTACTATAATGTCAGGCCATACTACCCAAAACATTTTTGTAATACAAATACGCTTTGCATCCGCAACTGTTGATGCAGTTTTTAATGTAGGAAAGCGTTGTTTTAGCTCTTTCCAATATATATTTTTTTCGCCAATAAAGATTATATCATACATACAGTAGTTATAACATATTTAAATCAACAAGTCAAGAACAGAATGTGATAAATACTAGAGAAGAGGAAGCCATAAACATGCCAGATTTTATACCAGGTGAGGCATATCGTTTAGATATTGTCACAGAAGATAACACAGTAATTGTAGATAGTTTGCAAGGAACTATCAAAGGCGATATTATAGATACAGCAGGTGCAATACTTGTTGATGTTTCAACTGGAAAACTTTACGGTTCATTGATTGGCAACTTCAAAGATTCCGACAATAACATACTACTAGACGAAGACGGAAACTTAATAGGAAGTCTTCGAGGAACTGTTTACAACAATGACGGCGCTGTTGCATTTGATGGATTTACTGGACGACTTACTGCTGATGTAATAGGTAATGTATTAACCACAGATGGCGACATTATGGTTAACTCGTCAACTAATACTGTTACTGCTGAAATATTCGAAGGTTCGTTTTATGGTGACTTAACTGGGACAATAACATCCGACAGTGACATTTTTGGAACATTCAACGGTGAGTTTACTGGCAACTCATACGGTGATCACTTTGGTGACACTACTGGTACCCACACAGGCGATGTAGTTGGCGATATAGTTGGTGATGTAGTTGGTAACGTAATAGGCAATATCACTGGCAGTCCAATTGGAGATCAACCTGGCAGTATTGTTGCAACAGATTTAATAATATATCGCGATAGTGACAGTGTGCAACAATGGGACTTTGTTGGAGGTATAAGTCATTATGCAACTCCTGTAGCGGGTGATGCTGCAACGGGTGCTATTATTGAACTAGGTTCTACAAGGGCAGATTCGGCACTAACGGCACATGTTAACAACTGGAATGGAACACCTGTTATTCAGCTTACTGAAACTGAGCCAAATATTACTGGTAAACATTATGGCGAGTTTAATTATAGAGCAAATACAGAATCTGCTAGTCAAACAGTTTTAAATGCTGATGCAAACGGCACAAAGATTCATTCTGTAAATAATAAGATTCAAATTGGGTCTGGCAATGAAGATGAAATAATAAGATTCAATGCTGACGGAATCTTATTTGAAACACCTGTCGACGAAACATTCTGTGTGCAAACATATAATAACACACTTGCAGCAAAGCAGTCTGTTACAAACAATGATCAGGTGCTGGGCATTGATTCGTGGGGATATAACGGCACTGAATATGCAAGAGCTGGACTTATAGGAATTCAAGTAGACGGAACTCCTAATCCATCCGGAACTAGTATACCGTCGTCATTTAGAGTTATATTAAGCAACGAGACGTCGACGTTTGTAACCAATGCTGATAATGGACTTACGTTTACAAACAAAGGTGTATTAGAAGTTCCTGTATTCAAAGCAAAAGGAACTAACTTTGCTAACAGAGACAGTATGACAGCAGAACCCGGGATGATTATCTTTAATACAAGTAATAATACTTTCCAAGGATTTAACGGCACTTCTTGGGTTGACTTAGGTTAAAATACATGTTATAATAAATAAAGATCAAGGGAGCACAAGTGCGGATTTTTATTAACGGCGAACAAATTTCAAAACAATGGATTAGCGATTATACTATTAGTAGTCCAGTAGATTGCTACAGTGACAAGCCTGACTGGGAACAAAACGTTTTAAAGTTATTACACAACTGGTATTCAAATTCTGGATACAGCTACGGTTATAGAGGCGATAAGTTTTTAAATCTTAGTACAAGCGGAACAACCGGATTTCCACAACACATTGGTCATTCAAGAGAAACTATCGAACAAGCTGTCGACTCTAATATTAAAATACTGGGCTTAAATAAAAATAGTAAAATACTCAGTTACTACAGCCCAAGAGGTATTGCGTTTAGTGTACTCAGTGTATACATAGCATTAAAGCTCGATTGTGATTTGTACATTGAAACATTTAAAGGCATAGACTATATAAATCGTGTACACGATATACGTCCAACACATACATTATTATTACCTAATGTTTGGAAAACGTTACACAAACATCCTAAATGGAACACATTAGATTACAGTAGTTTAGAAACTGTCATCACCGGCAGTGATTTTACACCAACTGGTATGTTGGACGAACTACGTGAACATAACCCTGGAAAAGTTTATAATGTATACGGTAGCACCGAGGTGCCGCCAATGGTGTTGTACAGCGAAGAAGAAAATACTTATACAATAAACAACATTGCAGAAGGTGCTGAGCTAGATATTGTAAATAACCAGATTGCCTGTAAATGGAGTAGCCAATCAGACATCTGGATAAGTGGCGATTGTGTTGAAGGAGATAGGAATCGGTTTACACTAAATGGGCGTGTTCCAAATATGTTTAAACAAAATACAGTACGTGTGTATCCCGAACAAGTAGAAAAAGCTGCGGTGGCAGCAGGGGCTGAACTAGCACTTTGTCAACAAATTGGTAATCAGTGTGTGTTACATTATACAGGCAATATAAAAGATATAAAAGCATTCAATAATACACACAGCTCTATTCCAGGATTTAGAACTAAAGTAGTAGATAAAATTGAAATAGATGACAATCTTAAGAAGATTATAAGGACACAAAAGTTTGTATAAACTAGAGAAATATACCAATCAAGATCTTACACAGTTTTACAAAGATGCAGAAGTCAAAGGATTCTATAACAATAGCAGCAAAGAAATGCTGCTTGATTATATTGAAAAATACAACGATACACAGATGTTTTTATTGTACTGGAATGATAGAGTTGTCGGTACAAGTGTGTGTCACAGTTTAAAAGAACTTGGAATATTAGGCAAAAACGCATATCGTATTAGTGCTAGAACTTGTATAATCAATGACTACATAGGCGGCACACGGGCACACAGTGTACACAACTACAGACACTCTCCTATGAACCACTGGACTAGCCAGATGCTTACCCCTGTTTGTATGTACGCTGTAGGGTTAGACAAGCCGCAATATATTAGTACTAATACAAACGAAGTAGGTAGTCAAAGTAAAGTACACCGAATTTGGTCTAAAATTATGCACGACCAAGGATATCTGAAAGATCCAATTGAACTAGAATACAAAGGATCTTTTCAAACATTCTGGCGTGTCGATGTAGAGTTTTATTTGAAGAAACTTAATGAAAATATTTGGCCTGAGACCAAAGAAGCCTTAGACATATTTCTTACATAGATCAAAAAAGTCTGTCATTTCTGGAAACACTTCTTCGTGATTAACTCCGCGGCGCCGACCTTGCTCTACAAAGAAGTTATGAAAATCTCTACGTCCTTGAATTACTTTATCTAACGGATATTCCGTTGTATCCATGTAATCAACTACGCGGCGAAACTTTTCGTACTCAATAGTACTAAACGCATCCTTGCGGTTGTCGTCTGTGTTTTCTTTCATAAACTGTAAATGATCGTGCATATAACTCATATAGTTGCTAGGAAGAATATTAATATCATACTGCAACGGTTCCTTTAAGTGCGGAGTATCAAACCCCAGTCGCTGCCATCTGTATGTTTCAACGTCATTATATTTTGCACGCCATTCTAAAATCTTTTCAAGCAATGTGCGGAATGTAGTTACACTAAAAATATTAAATGTAATCATTAATGTCATTGGTGCTGTAGTATTACGCATCCAATAATCTAAGTTACGTTCAAACACTTCAATGTCAAGTCCGTCGCGAATGTATTCAGCACGTTTGCCCCATGTGTCAATACTGCTGAACAACTTAAAGCGTCTAATCTTATCATTTGTTAACAAGTCATTTACTTTGTCAGTAAATTTTTCCATTTGGCGTGGCTTACTGCCTAAGTTACTGTTACAGTTAAGTTCTAAATGCGGCTTTGGATCGTTATCGAGCATATCAAACAAACGATATGTACTTTGTTGAATAGTAGGTTCGCCGCCAGTGATACGTAAAATATGCAAGTCTTTACTAAGCTCGGGCCACCATTTCCAAAATGCATCTAAATGCGGGTTGGTTTCTTCTTCAAAGATTTCAAAGTAATCAATATCGCATCTGTGATTCTTTACATTTGTGTAAGGACCGTGTTGTTTGATTTCGTTGTAATAACGGCTACTAGCCTTAGGGTGACAGTATCCGCAACGGAAGTTACATTCGTTGCCAAACGAAACTTCTAAGTATTCCGGATTTACATCAAACTCTGCGCCGCCAATTTTAACTGCTTCCAGTCTCTCTTTAAAGAAGATAGTTTGATTGCGCTGTTTACGATCGCTAACATAATCTTTGCCCATTGCTTCAATCTTCCAGCAATAGTTGCAACCACTAGGCTGTTCGCCTTTCATCATTGCAGCACGTTCTGCTTTCTTTTGTACAGTATTATGTATGGCACTTGGATTGGTTAATAGCGGTGCTGTATCAATCTTATGTGGAGCAGGATGATAACAACTGTGTGTCTCACCTGTTTGGAAATAGATGTTTGCGTGATACCATTTAGCAAAACAAAACGTAGGAGAAATCTCTTTTGTTATTTTGTCAATGCGCTTGATTTCTTCGCTTTCGCTTCGTTCCATTATTGCTCTCTATCTAAAAATTGTTTGCTGTTGTCACGCTCTGGATTTCTGTATACCGATTTAAAAAACTGACTTTGAGATGCATCAAATGGAGTCATTGCTATCGGAAGTTCTAACTCTTGCATTAATGCATGACCCAGCGATTCTGTTTCTTCTAGCAGATTTTCTTCACTGATGTTAAGTGAAACTGTGCTATCCCAATACTCATTGAGCCAATCAAAGTCTCTTACATTAATAAAGTCCCAGTCAGTACACATTGTTTTGTACAACCCTTCTCGGGCTCCGTGTATAGCCCAACGGCCATTTTCTACATCGGCGCCGACCATTAACCAAATATACAAACGATGTAAGTTTTTCCAATGATTTTTGTAAAAGTCTTCTGTACTTACACGCAGGCCTTGGTCTAATGACATTTTACAGCCTTCGCGAAATCCAGCACGCCATGCTTGGTGTGCAGTTGCATTGTTGTGTATTGTACTGTATGTGCCATTCATTTGAATGTATTGTGTATCCCAACAAAAATCTACTTGTGCGTGAGGATTATCCGCTGGTGCATTTTCGTGTGTACGCATATTTAATACATGCTGTTTAGGCCAGCACTTGATCCCGCCGTTGCCGTATGTAAGATTATTAATAGTATTACGGGCTGTCCAACTAATCACTTTGTTTGTTAAGTCTGTGTTTTCATCAAAGTCCATTGATTGTGTTAAAAACTTTTCATCGATGATGTTGTCGCCGTCAATGGTGATAAATCGATCTGTAGTTGATTTATTAGCGGCTGCCTTGTGGGCACTATCACTGCCTTTTACACCATGTACACGTTCTGCCCACGGAACTTTCTTACAAAGATCTGCATAGTTTTTATCTGCATTTGGCTCATCGTATGACAAGTATATAATATCGCAGTCGATAACTCTAAAAGTTTTAGCCATGAATTTCCTCGTAATGATAAGTGTCGAACCTACGCATAGTGTACACTGAAACTTCAGTGTCGTCAATCTCAAAAGCATGTTCAAACGATACTTCGTTTCCATCTGCAAATCGTATTAATCGATACAATACATTTGGATCACCTTTTTTAGTAATACTAAAATAATAGTTTGATATATCAATAGCAATGCCTTGCTCTTGAAGATCTGCTTCAAATGCTGGATCTACTGTTAGTCTCCAAACATCTTGTGTGTTGTCTTTTGTAAACACTATTTGTTTATTTTCAGGAATAGTTGTTGGTATCTCATATATAAAAGACCACATTAGCTTGTCTTCATCAACTTGTTTTTGATTTTTTATTTTGTATTGTTTATCGATAAAATCGTATTCAACTTTATAATCTAACAAACTCCATTGGCCTTCGATGAACTGTCTTACATCCTCAAAATCACATTCGATAAACTTAAATCTATCGTCAGGTTCTCTCGAAACTTTATATATATTACCCTCGTCATCAAAGCATACAAATCTTTTCATATTATATTCCTAAATACTTTTCATATTTTTTTATTATTGCATCAGTTACAAAATCTTTTTCTGTGTAATGAAAAATACCAGACTGCTGGTGGTTTCCTACTTTTAGATTTAAATCGTTGTCAATATATGTGCCAACTCTGTCTTGCCATTTATATTTAAATGACGAATCCCAGTTTTGTACTCTTGGCTTCATGTGTACAAATGTAGGATTTCTAACTTTACTATTGGTGATTAAAGTTGTAATATCCATTATGTTTGCTGCAATAGCTGCACTGACATCCATACTTGGATGTGTAAGTAACTTTTTTCCACCAGTTGACGATTTATAAAACTGCTGCCAGTTGTTAGTAATCATTTCAATCCATTTATAAAACTCATGAGACATGTCTGCTTTTTTAAACCAATGAAACCCACTGTACAAATTTGGAAGATTGTATTTGTTAAATGCTTTGCGATAGTACCCGTCATTGACTACTTCGCCTCTATATGTATATACTTTGCTTGTATAAAATAAATCGTAGTTGCGTAAAAATGTAAACCAGCTGGATATGTCTTCTAGTATTAACATGTCTGTATCAATTACAACAGTTTCGTCATACGGAATAGCATGATATATTTTCCAACGATTGCTGATCTTCCAGTCCTCATCAGCAGCATGATCGCCCCAAGGAATCTCTACAATATGATCAAATAACTGTTTGTATTTTGTAGGCACAGTGTCATTGGTTATTAAACAAATGCTTGCATCTGTAGTTGTAGCACGGATACTCATTGCTGCTAGACATGCTTGCAGGACATAATCCGAATCGCTGTTTTGTGCTAACATTGTAAAGTTATTGGTCAATCACTCTCTCCAGACTAAACTTATTCATTACGTGACAGTTACTACCTTTAAGAACTGCACATGTATGTTCGCCATATCGACTGTGTTTTTGAATCAACAACTTTATTTCATCGTCTTTGATGTCTATCAACACATCTTTGTCAATTGCAAAAAACTTTTTACCAGGCAATGCGCCAGCAAAGTTTCCTTTTTGATAGCCATTCATAATATGTATTGCAATACTAAATGCAAAATCATTTCTAAACACAGTTGTTTTAAACTGGTACACACTTCTATAATGCATATAGTTTTCTTCAATGTGTTTGATTAAATCAAAGAATATTTTATTTTCTTCAGTTTTTCTAAAAAATACAACTGTGGCCCAATAAAAGTCAACACTAGTATCGCTAATCTTTTCAAACTCAGGAGTTTTTCTATAGATGCCAACATGTTCGGCAGTCTTGTATAGCAAAAGATCCTTTTGCTGTGCAAAACAGTTATTTAAAATATCATTGCTGATAATAAAATCAGTATCCATTACAATAGTTTCATCGTACGGGGTATACTCGTATGCAGATGCTCTATTTTTATTATTAAACTGCATTATCTTGTTAGCATGGTCGCCGTCAGCATATCTTTTTTTAGTAGAGTTTGTTTCCATTGTAGTTGAATGTATGATATTATCAAATACATCAACATATTCTGGATAGTTAGTTTTAATATCTGTACTTGTAACAACTGACGTAGGCAAGTTCATATACTTGCGTATACGCTTTGCAAGGAAAGCTGCTTGCTTAACATAATCTATTGATTTGTTATTACTTGCAAATAGCAATACTCCTTTGGTCATAGATCCATGATGCTTTCTACTGAACGATTTGTTTTTAACTTATTGTATTCTGTTAGATACTTGTTAGAAGCACCAAAATAACAAGCATTTAAATCAGAAGAAAATGCTGCTAAGTCTTCTATTTCAATAGGAATATTATTATCATCGACTAGGATTGTTGAATCTTGATGCATACTGATTAAACTTTGACAAAAACTAATAAGTTGTTGTGTAACTGTAAACTGTCCGCCGTTAAAGTAATGTACAAGATTTTCGTAATATTGCTCTGTTAGCAATCTTTTTTGATTATTCAGTGTAACCATATAGTTACTAAAATCAAGTGCTTTTTCTAAGCGTTCGTCCATAAATATCTCCTACTATTGCTATTAGTATATAGCTAAAGCAGAAGGTTGTCAAGTTAAAAATCGGAATCTTTTGTGCCAGTAGGTACTGGTAATGAAATAGCATTGTAAGTAGTACCATCCCATACAAAATCACTAGCAGGCGTATAAGTGTAAACTGTACTATTAATAGTTGCTGTAACACTTTCGTCAACTAGATTGCCAGTTGGTCCACCTGGCTCGCCTTGGCCGCCGGTGCCAGTATCGCCATCATCTAGTTCTATTTTAAACTTTAGTTGTGTTGCAGTATTAAATGCTGTGTTAGTACTTGCATATATTCTAAAAAAGTTATCATCGTATATCTGACCTACAGGAACATCGCCAGGATTGCCGCCAGCTCTGCCGCCACCTTGTTTGCTAAAGATTACTGTTGTTGGTGCACCAGTCGAAAGTGCAGCATTACTATAACCGGTTCCTGTACCTGATACAGAATCGCAGCGCCATGTAGTTTGATTTACTCTACCAAACCGTATTTGTCCTGCATCGGCTAACACTTGTGCCCAATCCCAGTCTTTGGTATATTGAACTGCTGTATTTCCGCCACTTGCATTTGCTGCAAAACGGATCTCGCCGCCGGATGTTAAAAAATACAAAAAGTTTTGATGAGTGCCAAAGTTGACCGTAACTTCATGAGTAATAGTTGTAACTGCATCTCCACTTCCGCCGAAAGATGTATTACGAGTACTTGTAGTTGCAGCACCACCAGATGTTTCTAATGGAGTTGGACCATCAAAATTACTTGCCGGAAAGTCTGTTGCTGCATGATTAAATGCAAGAACGCTAGTAGCAATAGTATTTAAATCTGTGATGTGTGATTCAACAACACGATCAACTCCTTGTTCAAAATCATCAGGGTCAATGTCAGTTGCTAGTGCGCCAGTTTGGTGTACATGTGCTGCTTGTAAGTCACTCCAAAGATTAAAATATTGCTGCGATGTAACTGTAGAACCTGCAGAAAGTATACTACTTGCAAAACTTCTGCCATATCCACTAGTACTTGTTAACGGAGTAGTCAACGAGCTAGGATAGTCTGCCCATGCGGCTTGATTTCCTACACGACCGGCTATAGATTGTCTAATATTATTATAAGCACTTGCAGTTATTTGTGGCATTATATCTCCTTAGTAACACTGTAGCATACTATACAATAAAAGTCAATCATAAATCACTTGTTTTTTGATATGAAGGTGCAGGTGAGTTTACATAGGTTCCAGCTGCTCTAAAATGCGATACTGCACTAGTTACTACGCCAGCTACGTATTCATCTGCGCCGCCGGCGCCTACGTCAAGATCATTAAACACAATATTAAAAGTAATGTCAGTGTTGTTTGATTCTTTCTTAGCTTGAATATAATATTCATTTTCTGAATAGCTGCCGCTGACATCGCCTGTTTTTCTATATATAGTTTGATAACTACTTGTTAAATCTTCATTACCGATAGCAAATGAAGTGCCTGTGCCTGTATTAGTAGTTGCAGTACGGGCAAACTTTATTTGCCCCGCATTAGTTAAAATATCTAACCAGTCTTCATTTTTTTGTAGATTAGTGTCAGCTGGAACAGCACTAATATTAATAGTTGAATCAAAACGAATTTGGCCGCCAGCGTTGAAAAAACCTCTACGTGCAGATTCACTTGTAAAACTTAATTTGATAGTATGGTTGATTGATTGAGGCTGAGATGTTCCACCCCATGGACTTGTTGCTCCATTTCGTATACTAGTAACGCCAGCTGATTCAATTTCTGCTTGACCTGACGAGCATATAAATCTGTCATCTTCTAGTTCAATTATTAGTGTTTCGTATGCAGTAAATAATCCATCTTCTATTTCATTTGATGTTGCAACTGTATTAATAGTTCCTGAAGTTTGATTGTTGACATGAACATAAACTTTTTGAAAGTCTGTGTGCATATTGTTCATATCGGTTACTTGAACAGTAGACCCTACTGATACAGGATTGCAGGCTACAATTTGATTGTACCCTTTATCTCCTGACCCAATGCCTAATAATGACGAAATTCTGCCTTGTAACTGATTGTATCTCGCTTCCGAGATAATGTCTCCAACACCCATAACTTATCCTTTTTTATATTTACGTTTTTAAAACGCACTCGACTAATTTTTCGGTTTCGTCACTGTTGCTTTCAAGTGCAATACCTACAAGACCTCTAGTAGCTGTAGTGCTTGCAAGGCCATCTTCCCATGCATAAACAGGTTGTCCTTTTTGTACAGCACCAATGCATCTTACAGGAACACGCCCTTTTAGACCAATTGCCTGTCCATCACATTCGCTGTTCATTAAATATGCTGGGTTTTCACTTATTACACCAATTGCTATATCAGAAGATTTAGCAGGTCTAGCTTCTGCACTAACATCTACGCTTTCAACAAACTTTGCACTAGCAATTGCCATTACTGTACCAATTGGATATTCTTCAGCAGTTGTATATTTTTCTGCAAGGTCTGCATAACGTGCTTTAGTTGCAGTACCATTAAATACAACTGCTGTTAAGTTTCCTGACGAATCTCTTGCAGCAATAGTATTTACGCCTGCTGTAGTAGAAGCACTACGTCCAGTGCCGCCAACATCAAGTGCAGATGCGTTAGTTGCAGTACCATTAAACGTAGTTGCATGTACAGTTGCAAACTTTAAGCTACTACTACCTAAACTAAATGTGTTTGTTACTTCAGGGTATATACCTCTATCTGTACCATTTCTAAAAGAAACAATATCAGTTGGTACACCTGCGCCTGCGGCTGTAATAGAAACTAGTATTTTATTACTTGCATTATTTTGATTTACAAGTCTAGGATCTGCTCCGTTGCTTACATCTATTTTTAAATCAGCACTAGCACCTACTGTAAATCCAGCATCGCCAAACGTAAGTGAGTCGCTTGTTTTTATATAATCACTAGCCAGCGATCCGCCTAAACGTAAGGAATCATTTACTGTACCCCAGATTATTGGTTCGCCTGATGCACCTGTAATATCTGCACCAAGTGAGTTTTTAGTTCTACCAGTAGTACTATTAACTAGCGTGATACCATTTTTGATTAATCCAAAGTTTCCTAGTGCCGGAACACCTGCTGGTTGATCTACTTGTGCTGCTAATGTAAATTCTTCGCTTGATATAACATAGATAGCAGTGTCATTGATAAGAGCAACAATGATAGTTTTTTCAACTTTTGGATTTGAGTTGTCAAGAACATTTACACTAAGCATTTGTGTTGTGCCACTACCAGCTGATTGTGGACCAACAAGAATAAATTCACCTGCACCGTTTTTTCCATACAACTGATTGTTGGTACTTGACCACCAAAGGTCACCTTCATCTAATCCTGCTGGTTCACTAGATGCAACTTCTGTACCGCCTGCTGTTTTCCAAGCTGCTCCGGTATAAAACTTTAGTTTGGTTGTACCTGCATCGTACCAGACTTGACCTGATATTGCTTTGCCAGGTGATGATGTACCGCTAAAGTTTTCCAACAAATGAACAATGTTTTCGTTCTGTGCTTCACCAAACCCACTGTAGTTTTTACCGATGAGTTTTAGATCCGTTGTTTGATCTATTGTGCCGTCTTCGACGACTGTTATTTGGGTACCGTTATATCTATTTACAATATAGGCCATTATTGCTCCTTGTGCTTAGTGCTTATGTTATTTATCGTTAAACTGCCGATGCAGCAATTACTCCAGTTGATGTTTCCCAAAGACCGGCAGCAACTTGAATAGTTACTACTAATCTGTTTACAGTAAAATTAACTGCTGCTGTTGGACTTGTGATTGTAAAGTCGCCTATTACGTTAACGTTTTGTGTACCAGCACTGTCAACTGCTTGCAACGTTTTTACTGTTGCAGAGTTAATATCAATTGCTGCTGTTGTAGCTGTATAATAATAAGCATGTATTTTTGCTGTTTTACCATTAATATCGCCTGATGGTGTTACTAGCTCTGCTAACAATGTTGTAAGATTTGTAATAAGTGTTTCGTCGACTGTTCCGTCGCCCCACTCACCAAGAGCATAATCACTGCCCATTCCTGTTACATCTACTGCAAGAGGCAGCGGCGCAGCTTGAAGCTCATCATCGACATATTTTTTAACTACTACATCATTTGCTGCGCCTTCTGTTAACAACGCATTATATGCTACTTCTCTAGCACTGATTGGTTTTTCAACATTTGTTATTTTTACTTTGTTTATTAAGTTTATACTACCAGTTGATGCAAATTCTAAGTTGTTAGTTGTTGTAATACGATCTTCAGTTAATGTCATTGTATCACTTTGTAGGTTGTTTCCTACTATTAATGTATTAAGTTGACCTATTCCTGTTAGACTACTGTTTACAACTGTGGAGCCTAATGTATCTTGTGATAATACATTTGCTGCACCAATGAAATACGAGTTTAACTGATTTTCAATATTAATACTATTTGAAGATGTCCAACTGTTTGTTGCAGTCCTCCAAGTCCATGCTTTATCATCGCCGGCGACTCTAACAACAATACCTGCATCGTCGGCTTGCAATTCGGTAATAAGTGTACTATCGCTCATAATGCCAAGTTCTATTTGTTTATCTTCAACTCTTAATGTTGCAACATCTAATGAAGTTTGTGTGCCTTCAACTAATAAGTTTCCAGTGATCCGTAAATCTCCTGTGATATCTAATGAATATGCAGGATTTGTTTTAAATATACCAATCTTTTTAGTGTCTGCATCAAAATACATAGCACTGTATGTGCCTGATACATCTTTGAGATCAATTCTCATATCAGCATCTTGAATATTGTTTTGCCATACCGTTGTTTGGCCGCTTACTCTTATTGCAACATCACTGTCTAATCCAACAACCAAACCGTTGTCATTAGCAATAGTAAGTTTTCCTGTTGTAATATCATCTACTGTTGCACTAATAAAGCTATTAGCATCAAATACATTGCCAAACTGGTCAATGATCTTGCCGGCACTGGATGCTTTTCCGTACCATTCAAAATCTGAAAATACCGAACTTAGATTGTATCCTTGCTTTAATGTGTTAAACCCTGTTATTGCAGGGAATGGTGTAAACGCTGCTGTCTCTTTTGATACAACTGCATACAAACTTCCGTTTAAATATTTCTTTACAACAACTTTATTTTCGCCCAACGTCGATCTAATAGTTTCAACAAAGTCACCGCTTCTAAGTTGATTCTTAGTATATCCCGGACCTACTAATACTGTTTCTGTGCCATTATAAAACAACAACTGGTCTTTTGAACCGTCGATCCAAATGTCGCCAGCAATAAGTTCTGAAGGTTGAGAACTAGCATACAACGTACTATCTGTACTTCTAAATGTTGTGCCATCATATATTTTTAATCTACCTGTTGCAGTATCGTACCAAAGTTGTCCTCTAAGAGGTTTTACAGGTGCAGTACTGTTACTAAAGTTTTCAAGCATCTTAATAAAGTTTTCATTAATGCTTTCTCCAAACCCTTGATAGTTTTTACCAACCAACGAAATATCAGCAGTTGATATATCTAATCTACCGTCTACTAGATCAACTAATAACGATCCGTCTGTTTTGTTTAGTTTATACGCCATTACGCTGTTACTCCGTGGTAGATAATAAAGTTAAGTGTTAAATATGGATTGGCTATTGAAATTGCAGTGTTTGCTGCATCAACTACTCCTCCAGATGTGCTTAGTCGTGTTCCGGTTCCTGCTGTATCACCGTTGTTTGGTACAACTTCTGCTGCACTTGCTGTAGCTGTTGTTGTAGCATAGAACTGTTCCCCAGTACTACTTCTTAAATCGTGTTCGTGATCTGGCAAGTTAGCAGAAGTAATAGTAACTTCTTCTTCGCCGCCGATGCCGCCCATGTTATTAACATTAGCATTTGTAATTCTGTTAGTACCAGATACTACCTGTCCTTTACCAACTGCACTTCTGCCTCGCATGTCTGGTATTCTAAACAACGAGTTTGGATCGCTTGGGGTGCCGTGATACCACGTTGTTGGATCAGCTGAGTTATAACCTAGTACTGTTGCAAGGCCGCCGTATGTTGATGTTGAATATTCAGCACCATCTAATATAAACCACCCAGTTGGAGCAACAAGTCCGCCAAACATGATCACAGTGCCGATTGGCATTGTGTCGATTGATCCGATAATCTGTGCAGGAGTAGCTCTAACTAATGTACCACCTTGATTTAGTAATACTTCATCTGTTGCTTTATTAACTGATACTGCGGCTGCTCTACCAGTTATTGCTGCTGCTTGTATAGTTGTACTAAATGATTTAGTTGATCCGCCTGTTTGCCCGTCAAATGTAAAACTAGTTGCACTCACATCGCCTGTTAGTGCAAAAGTAGTTACACTATTAAGTTTTGCTGTGCTGCCAGCTGTTCCACTAACATTACCTGTAACATTACCAGTTAAGTTGCCTGTAATACGATTTGCATGAAGTGTATCGTATGGCAGTACTGAAGATCCTATAGAATATACACTTCCTGTATCGGGCAATATTCCAGTAGTAGTAAGGCTTCCATCAACATCAAAGTTTCCACTTACATTTAAGTTACCAGTTACAGTAGTATTTCCAGTTAATGCTGTAGTACCAGTTACTGATAGGTTGCCAGTAAGTTTTTGATTTCCTATTACATCCAAACTTTCTGTTGGTGATAAGTTATTAATACCAACATTAGTATTGCTTTTTACTCTAATAGGTATTGCAAAGTTGCCGTTATTGTTAATTCTTATATCAATAGGCGCTCCAGGAACTGCATTTTCTACAATGCCGTTATTACCTTCGACTAATAAACTTAATGTTTTAGAAACACCAACTTCTAAACCTTGATTGGTTTTTAGCTGTAACTTTTCTGATAGCTGGTTAACTATATTATTTCTCATAAATGTTGAACTAGCTATTGCTGCGCCTCCAACTAATAAGTTTTCTGCAGAAGTAGCTGTTCCATTTATTTTTGCAGCTGACAATGTTTGATTAAAGTTTACACCAACCTTAATAGGAGTATTACTACTAAAACCAGCAAAAGTAGTCTTTGGCGAAAACTCCACTCTACTGTAAATAGTTACAGGTATGTTTTCAATATAGTTTACAATAACAGTTCTAGTTGTATCCGATGTATCTATTATTTCTAATGCTTGTGCGCCTGTAGTATTTCCACTGCTAAAGTTTGGACCCACTAATAACCAGCCGCTGCCTGTGTACAAATATAACTGACTAGTACTAGTATTAACCCAAAGATCGCCTTTGACACTGTTTGTACTTTCTGGCTCAGATGCGTTCTTTTTTAGGCCACCAGCTGCAACCCAGTTTGTACCATCGTATATTTTAAGCTGATCCACACTGTCTGTTGTGTCATACCAAAGTTGTCCTTCGACTGGATTAGTTGGAGGATTTACATTTGCAAAGTTTTCTAAAAGATGTAAAAAGTTTTCATTAACAGCAACACCATAATCTGATAATAATCTTCCTGGAAGTTTAAGACTAGTTTCTGTGTTGTTTGATTTATCCTCAACAGTAATAATACCTTTGTTAGCTTGATCTGTGAACGGAATCTCATATGGCATTAGGTATTACCTCCTGAAAGACTTTGTACTCTTACAGTATAATCAATTTGAATCAATCTATTCAGTGACTTTTGTACTGGGTGAAAAATAACATGTGTAAGCAAGCGGCCTGTTCCAGTTGCTGAATATCCTACTAATCCTAGTTCGTCAAATACAAACTGTTGTTCAGTGTCAGCAGCAGTATCAAATGCATCCTGCCCTTCTGGCTCGCCGTAATCAAGTAAACAACTTACAACAATATCAGTATAGTTTGTACCAGTAATATGACGTGTTTCAATCTTGTTTCTTTGAGGATCAACATTGTTAACACTGCGATCGTCTACCACTTTTGCATATGTTTGATTGTACAAACTAGCATTTGTACCAGTACTGTTTGGCGTTAAGTATGTAATAATGCCTGTCGGGTCAACACTAGTGCCGCCGTTGCCAAATCCCATTTGATATATATAACCTGATCCGGCATTGCCGAGGCTTTCTGCAAGACTAATACTCATATTTTCATAATGAATAGCATTGCGCTTGTTAACAAATACATGCCCACTTTCTGGATTGTGTATTTTTATGTGTCCTTCGAGGTGTACACCGCTTTGTTCGTTAATCATGTTTCCATTCCGTTCCTATACTGTATTTATCGTGGTAGCGATATTGTTTTGTCTGTTATAAACTTAGCTATTTGGTTTTCACTGTTTGCTAGTGATTTTCCTGAATCGTTCCATATTTTACCTGTTCTTCTAGTAACTTCAATGAGTGTACCGTCAGTAGGTGCGTCGATATAGTCAGCTAGTGTTAACACTGTTACTGTGCCACTTTCTGTTATTATATTTTCAATAGTATACTCTGGAGCAATTGATACGTCTGCCTCAGGCGAATCTTGATCAACTGTTCTGTCAAATGTTACAATAGTATCTTTACGCAATCTAGAACCTGCTAAGAATACATCGATTTGATTTACACTAGTAGGAACAAAATCTAACAAGAACTCCTTGGAACTATCATCTCCAACAAAGGTAGTTTTAGAAGTTTCGTCTTTGTATGGAATATTTTCTTCTATTCCTTGACCTTGAACTGTTGCACCTGTTGGATATTGTTCTTTAATACCAGTTCCTAATGTACCTCTTCTGATCTGTCTAAGCAAGTTACCATCAACAGTGAAATATTCAATACGCTCTTTGTCAACCCAAACAACACCCGGAACACCCAATGCTTTGTTAGGTTCTTGGATGCCTGTACTATCAACCAACTGAATACTAGAATCATAATAGTTTAAAGGTTGTTGCAGTTTGTATTCGTTGTCACTGTTCAAACGCTTGAAGTGGAATCTGTTTAGCATATCTTTAAAAATACGATATCCAAACTTAGGATTACTTGTTAATGCTGTAAACTGCAATACTTCTACCTTATCGTTTGATGTAACTTTGTCATAAAGTTGTACACCAGTTCTAGAAGCGTCCAACTTATAATCTTGCTGAGGTGTTAGCATTATACCGTTTTTAAATACCCAGACATAGTTTGCACTTAATGCTGGTTTTTCAAGTTTAATAAATCCTCTACTCAACAAGTTTTTATCAATATAAAACTGTGTTCCAAGTGGTGCTTGATTTGTGTTCCAAACAATGTCATATGTGTTTCTTTCAAACCCGTTGATATCATGATTACTGAATACATAAATGTCAATAGTTTCCCATTCGTTTGGTGCTTCTGACAACGATAATACATTAGTTTCAACAAGTGCAATATTGCCTATGATTGCCTGTGTGCTATCAACTTCCCAACTTGCAACAACTTCCGGAGTGTCGTCAATACTTTTAAGCTGGAATAACTCTCTAATGTAACCTTGCAGTTCTAGTGTTAATGTGGTGCCACTTCTACTAAATGATTCTACACACGCAATAACAGTAGTACTATCATCTGATAGTTTAAACGCAACATCTGCACCAATAGCAGGATCATTAATACCATCGCCGTTTGTTATTTCTACAGTTGTGTTTATAAAGTAATATTCTGCATCACGAATGATAAAGATTTCTAACTCGTCGCCTGCTTTACCAACATTGTTGTCTAGCAACTCTACTCTGCCATTAATAGTATCATAAAAATAATCAATACGATCAACTATAGAACCGTTAATATAACAAATAACATCAGTTTGTCTTACTGCTGTTGTATCTTCAAACTGCCAACGATCAATATCGTATGCTCTGTTACTGTCTATTGTATGTTTTTTTCTATAACCGGCATTTAAGAATCTGCCGTCTCCACGTTTTACTAAAATATTTTGTGCAAGAGGCTTGTCAATAACAGGCAGCGCAACGTCATTGGTAAATGCATGAACTTTATTTGCACCATCGGTTACAAACGTACTATCAATAACCATTTGACTATATTGATTTATACTGCCGTTATATATGCTATAACCAATAACTATTCCGCTTGTAAGTTTAGTTGGAAACACAAGTTGTGCAAAACCAGTATCTGATTCTGTAAGTCCATAATCAATGTCTTCAGTTTTTAAAACACCATTAACAGTTACAAACGCACTTAGCGCAGATGTAAATCTGATAGAAAGTTCGTATATAAACTTGTCGCCAGTGGCAATAATATTATCACTGTCTATCAAATCAACACCATTTGTGCCAATAGTTAATATAGACAGATTCTGATTAGCAGCTAATGCAGTACTATCATTTAAACTTATAAACTTTCTTTCGTAGTCGATGTTTATGTCGGCATGATCAATAATCTCCCCAGCTACTTTTACAACAAGCGTTGTATCTGATTGCGGATATGCATCAAACTCCCATTCAACAGTTGTACCATCTGTAATATAGTTTCTTACAGTAATAATACCCTGGCCGTCTGCACTTCTATTATACACTTGAATGTCAACTGTGTCAAGTACTTGGCCTGGAACCTGTTCTTCTGGTCCACCGCTAGTGGTTTCTGTAACAAAGCCGTCGCCGTCGACAACTATGTCGCCTGACTCAATACCTTTAGCAGTTGTGTATTCAAAGTTTCCACCTTGTAAACTCACATCGTATGCAGTTGATTCAGGAGTAAAACTACCATCGCTGGTTGATTTTCTTACTATCAATACATCGTCAACATTTACATTAATCACATTGTTGTCCAATGTAATAGTGTTTGTAATATTGTCGCCTGCTGGTGATACCATTTTAGCACTTGGATTAGCAACAACACTAACTCCATCATATGCCGGATCGTCTATACGAACATTGTTTAAATAAACATTGTATGTTACACCTGATTCTAGTACACTTGATAATGTAATAATCTCTTGACCATCTGATAGTATAAAGATCTCATCTTCATAGTTGGTGTCAAACGTATCAAAATCAATACCAAACCCTTTTGCATCAAACCCGGCATCTTCGCCAAATCCGATACTGTCCATTTGAACTCCGCCATAATCAACTCCAGCCATTAACTGACTTAGTTCTTTGCCTGGCATATTTGTAGTAGGCTTGTAGAAGAAGTTAATTCTGTCTTCTGCTGTTAGTAGACTTGTTGACTTTTTATAGTTTATAACAACTGCACTGTTGTTTACAGGTGCGTTTGTAAATGTTATTTTACCACGATATCTGTCAAAAGTTTTGGTTGTGTCAAGAACATTTGTTGCTGTAAAATCACTTATTAACTGAGGTTCACCGCCTACAGTGATTGAAATATCAGCACTGTTTGTACTCAATGGCCATTTTAAACTAAACTCAGTTAAGCCACCGTTGCCCACAAAAGTTTCAGTTTCATTTAATGTTGTAAAATAGTATGCTCCTGCAACTCTGTCAAACTTCATTAACATGTGTGTTGATCTAATCACACTATTTCCTATTTGAGCATAAACTGTAGCTTCTACACCGTCTTCTTCTAGACTACCATTAATTGTAACTGTAGGAGTAGTATAATATTTTGCACCCGCAGTGTCAACTTCAATATACTGTATAGCATCGCCGCCAATATATGCCAGTCCCTCTAATGTTGGGCCACCTCCGCCGCTAACTGTTACGTTTGCAGTTTCTGTATATCCACTGCCGCCGTTGTAAACAACAAAGTTAGTGATTTCAAATCCAACATTGTCCAACCAATGTTTTTGTGGATATGTTTGTGTAGTTTCATTTGTTCCACTAATACTGTTGTTAAGGAACTTGATAGTTTCACTAACAATCTGTCCACGTTCTGCATCATAACGAGGTGGCAAATCAAAGTCAGTTACGCTAGTTTGTGTTGGCTCAACTTTATTATACGAACTAATATATTCTCTTATCTTAGTACTATACGGTTTTACTTCTTCAATATAATCTTGATAGTTAGGAAGGTTATCGTTTTGATAAGTTACTTTTTGTTTAAGTTCGCCAACATTGTGCTTGGCTACTACAAAGCTAGATTTAAATATCCAATCTAAGTCAACTTGCTCACTCATTGCATATCTAATACTTGCAAAGAATAGTTTGTTCCATTCTACCTCTAGCTGATCAACAAACAAGTTATCTCTTAGTGCATATAGTATTATTCTTATTTCTTGTGTTGGCTCGCTGTCATAAAATGATGCATCATAGATTATATTATCAAACCCAGCTGTTTCATTTTGATATAGTTGACTATTAAATTCAATTGTACCGTTTTGTCTACCTATAACTTTATAGTTAACAGTGTAATCAACCTCTGCTTGATTGTCAACCTTTTGTAATAATAGCCAACCTCCTGAACCAATGTTTTCAATCTTAACAGTATTGCCAAGTTTGTCATTTAGTGCATCAAGTGCATAACTGCCTTGTATTAAATAATCAACTGATGTAAGGCTGTTGTAACCGGAGGCATACCAATCTTTGTATGTCCAGTATTTTGTAACATCATACTCTTGGACGTAGTTTCTAAACCATTCTTGCGTACTTGCAATCCAATTGTAAACAGCCCAAATGCCGCCTACTTCTGAATCTGTGGTTACAAGCACACTAAATGGACGTACAATAATAGTAGTATCGCTTAGATAGTTTTTGCCGCCATTGATTACTTCAACTTCTATTACATGTCCAAGATTGTCAATATATGTTTTTATTTCGGCTCCAAATCCTTGTCCTTCTATTGTAACAGTCGGACCGTTGCGCTTTCCAGTAGTGTAGTTACTGTCAATGTATCCTCTGCCTTTATTAGTAATAGTAACACTTGTAATAGTGCCATCTACAATAACAGGAGTAAGTTTTGCTTGAGCTATTTTAGCAGTGCCAACAAATCTTAGCAAACCTTCACTTGCAACTTGTGTGTCCCACTGGTTACTAAACTTACTAGGAATAGGATCAGATGTAAGCAAAGGTGAAATATCAAAGTCATCAACAATAGTAGATTGAGACAACACACCGTTTACTCTTTCAACAATTTGTTTAAGTGCTTCTGTTCTGTTAACAAATACAGACTGTCTTGGTTCATTTAATATACCAAAGCGTTGTGCAATACTAACATTTAGATCTGGTAACACGTTATCCTGAGTATCGTATCCAGCTAAACTATCAACCCATTTGTTAACAATATCATTGTTTGGCTTACTTGATGCTAACCCTTCAACTATTAATGCATACTCACTGTGAATATTCTTGTTTTCTGCATCGTCTTGGATAAAGTAATCAACATGTAAAATAGTATCTGTATCTTTGATAAGATTTTTAACATTATGCATTGCAAACTTTTTATTGTCAAGTAATGCAACATATCTGTAACCTTGTCCTGATGGATCTGCAATCAACTGTGCAACATCAAAAGAACTAATACGTCTTCCGTATGTGTTTGGAATAGTATTCTTATTTTTAACCCAGAAGTAATATGTCGGTATAAATGTATTTGACACTGTGTCATATACTCTAGCTCTTACATACGAATCATCGCCGTACAAACTCAATCCACTTATGCCTGTTGATAAGCCTTCAGTTGAATCTGCTAGTTGGTCCCACTCACTTGGTAGTAAATCACTTTGTACCCATTCGTAAACATCAACACTAAATCCAGGAATAATTTGATTCCATGTGTTTGATTTGTATTGTATATTTCCTTGATAAGGATTGTACCATTTTACAGCATTAAGATCCCACCAAAGTTTTCCAACCTGTTGACTACCCCAAAGATCTGCTGTTCCTGTATCGGTGCTGCCGATGTTGTAAACTGCTGGATCGTAATACAACTTATAAGTAAGTTCTTGATCTGCTGGGCCTGCAATACGTCCACTAATAGGATCAATATAATCAAGATATGTGATTAAATCATTTGTTGTTTTATCATATAACCAAACACCTTTAATTTTATCAACGTCCACATGCTGCTCGCCTTGGCTGTTGATCGACCATGCGTTTGTGGTTAGGTCTGATCTATGATCCTGTATTAATCCAACTACATCGCCATTAGGCTGTGCAGGTGCAACTATATACAAGTGATTTTTATTTAAAATACCATACGGATCTTTTGCATCAGAAATATCAACCTGAGAATATAGTTTTTCAGCATACACAAGACCGTCATTTATTGTTTCATAAATGTAAACTTGTCCATTATCTTTAACACTGTCAGTTAGTGCAGTTGCGTTATTATCAAAATACGTTGTATCAGTGTCGAGTGTAACATATGCAAACGTATCGCCATTTCTACTTGTTATTGCAAGTTTATCTACATCAAAACTTACGTTGCTACCAAAGCGTTCGTTTTGTTCGCCGTTTGGTGCGTAAAGTGTTTGATCTAATGCAAACTCGCCGTTGGTTGATTTATACACATATACTGCACCGTTGTACGTTCCGTTGGTACTAGATATCTGTGCGCCTATTGCTATTTTTGTGCCAGCACTGTTTAAACTTATTGATGTTCCAAAGTACTCTTGATCAGTAGGCGAATCAATATTTTGATCAAATATAAATCTTCCATTTGATTTTCTGTAGATTGCAATTCTATATTCACCGTCGGCTTGAATACCACCAAGTGCTAATACTTCAGCATTGTTGCTAATGTCATAACTAGATCCAACTTCGGCTGCATTTCCAAAAGAACTACTGTCTTCGTTTAAGATATCAGTAACTTCGTTTAAGTTAGCAGGAACAAATCCTGTATAATCAATATATGTAGAAAGTACATCCCATTGACTAGCATTAAACTCATCGCCTGCAAATACAGTTGTATTTGCTTCACGCAGTTCGCCATCGTAGAACACAATTTCGCCTGCAATATATTTAGAAACAGTCTGCCATTCGCCTTTGTAGTTTGTATCTTTTGAATAAGCATATGATTTTACATCAGTTATGCCTTTGTTGTTAACAAAATAAACTCTGCCGTTGTCTGCTAAACTTCTAATAACAAGATTGTGATCCCAATCTCCTGGGGATACTACTTTAATAGCAGTACCAAACTTTTCATTTCCTGCAGGAGCAGAACTTAATATAATATCAACTAACTGATATGTGCTGTCTAATAGTTTTTCATATATATAAACAACACCTTGATTAGGTTGTCCAAAACTATCAGCCAAAGCATCAGTTGTTAAAATGTCTACTAACTTCCAGTCTTGACTTAGCAAGTTAATAGTACTACTTTCTGGAGTTATATCACGCTGTGCTTCCCAAAGTATGCCTCGTTGACTTACAATGTCGCCTGCGTTATAACTTGTAGCAGGATTTAATACACCTGTGTATTTTGTTTTGACGTTAGAAGCAGTTGGTGCACCAACATATAGATACTGGCCACTGTTTGTTACTGCAACGCTTGTACCAAAATCTCCATTAGCGTGATGCAATGGCACCAATGGCTCTAAAGTTTGTTTTAATGCAAAGTTAGTAGCTTCACTACTTCTAGTATAAACGTAAACTTTACCATTGCCAATGTCTGGTGTGCCTACAGCCATTACTGTGTTATTACTACTAAATGCTACATCGTAACCAAAGTAGTTGTTGCCAGCTTCTGGTGCAGGTACAGATTGTTTAAAACTACGAACAATGTTGTTATCGTATACGCCAAAGTTTCCATCAGCATCAATAGAATCAATCCAAAATCTGTCATCAGCATCTAAGTTGTAAACTTTGGTAATATCGTTGATGTCAGTAGGCTGCGAAACTCGTCTCGAAGACATTTGAGTTACTATTCCTAGTGTACTATCAGACAAGTCAATAAACTCTTCTGTGATTGGGTTATCAAGTTGTATTTCAATATCTGTATAGCCAGTGTTTTGAACAATCCAAAAGCCATTAACATCATTGTTGATATTATTAAATCCAACAATGTCGCCGTCTACAAAACTAATAGGTTTATTAAACGTTGCTTTAAATCCTAGGTCTGTTTTCTCAATAGACTGAATACGTATTGGAGCAACAACGTGCTTGTATACATTCCAAGTTTGTCCAGCTTTTGGAACCCAAATATAACTTCCAATATCAACACTGTTAACATCTAATACCAAAACATCGTTTAATGTTGTTGTTAAAAAATTAACTTGATCTAAAGTAACATAACCAGCAGTCTTAGAATACTCATTGGTACTCGATGTTAATGGTAGAGATGTATGTGTATAATCAGAAGGTGAAAGATATACATCTTTTCTTGGATACTGATATACCAAGTCTGTACGAGTAGAATTTACTGTTTCTACAAACTCAATAAGCTGTGGTTCAATTCTAAACTGGTTTTCATCTAATGCAAACTCAACTTCGTCAAAACTTGTTGTTGCGCCATAACGGCCAACACGTACTGCCCATTCTTCATACAATTCTACACTGTCTTGATTTGCTGAGCCTAGTTTATCAAATAGTTTTGTAATAGCATTTGATGTACCTTTGTCTTGAATAAATCCTTGATAAAACTTGTACTGACTTACATCATCGGTAATAATGTTACCAAGGTATTCACGCTTTTGATAGCCGATTAAATGCTGTGCAAGTCGTTGCTGTTCGCTGTCAAAGTTATCAGTGTCTAGGTCGTAAAAATCTGCAAACTGATTTGCTCTATAATCCCAGTTTGGCAATAACTGACTTGTTGGCTTACTGTTTAATCTATTCCAGTTTCCGTAAATAAAATCCTGTGTTCCACTGTGTGCAAATCTTGCTGAATAATAAAACTCTTTAAACTTTACAAGTTCTGCTGTTTTGTAATCTTTATAACTTTCCCAAGTAGTAACTTTAGCATCATCGTAAATAAAGCCTGGAATATTTAAACTACCATTCCAGTCATCTGTTCTATAACCTACTACATTTAAACGTTCTTGTCTGTAGCCAGTCTCCGGAACATATATTGTATCATTGAATACTGTTGTATTGTCAATGAGTACAACGTGTTCTTTTTGTATCAATGGCAACTTAATAAGGAAAATACCTTCTTCAACTGATTCAATATTAAACACATTGGTATTGTCTCTATAAATGCCCGAACGTGCTTTTGTAACTATATTTCCATTTTGATTAAGAACTGCAAGATCGTAATCGTTGTTATAAATGTTATCTACTACATAAAAATCTCTTTCAAATACAACACGATTGGCAGCAGGACTTAATGTCAGTGTACTACTATTTGCCCAGTTTTGTGTTGTCCAGAATAAAAACTCTTTTGCTGCAAGCTGCCAGTTTTCTATTGCTTCTGTTGTTTTATTAAAATATTCAAACTGAAATCCTAAAGATTTTAAGTGTGTTTGATATCCTAATAAAAAGTCAACAACTTGTTGTAAGTCTAGTAATATTGTTCCATAGTCTAGTTTTACAGTTTTTGTTTGAAACGACTTTCTAAAATGTGCGCCTTTGCCACCAGTTATTGGCAATTCAGGTAAAGGTATATAAAAACTAGAATCAAAAGTGTTTCCAGTGTTATGATTAACATTTACTCTGTAATATCTATTATTGTATTCGACTATTTTTCCAGCAACAAGAAACTTGTCTTCTGACCAAGAAATATAGCTTTCACTGATGCCGCCTACATTAACAAACGGATCGTTGTTATTTTCGATTGCAGGGAAATATTTAAAGTACGGCTGATCTTTGTCGTATCCTGTAATTTTATAACCTTTGCTTGTTCTTTCAACAATAACGCCGCTGTATGTAACAATTTCTTGTGGGCTCGATGTTCTTAAAATAATATTATAGTTTTCAGCAGGTACAAAAATATTGCCTTTATTTAAAGGAGTTTTACTGTCTAATACTAGCTTTAGTTTATTCTTTTCTGCAAATCCAGCAAGTTTAAATCCTAACTTGTTTGTTAGTCTTGTTAAGTTATCTACATATGTAGTATAAGGATACTGAGAATTTGAGTTAATATATTCACTGATATAGTTTACAAATCCGCCGCTGATGTTAGTTCCTACTTTAGGAAATACCAAGTTTGCAGTATTAATTCTTTTTCCGGTTTGACTATAAACTAAGTTGCCTGCAACATCTCGTTGCATACGACTTCTGTCAAATCCAACACCCATAGTATGTGCAGGTTTTGTTAATATGGCTGCAATTATTAAACTGAATGGATATCCGCTGCTTCTTCTCCATGCAGTTTCTGTTGGTGCTTCGTCGCCAAACTTAAACAGTTGTTGGCTTTGTACAGAAAAGCTGAAGTTTGCAACATAACCACTTTCCAAAGGAGACAATAGTTGACCATTTTCAGTTACAGGAATATGATTTAACAAGTTGTGTCTTACATATTTTTTATTTCTTAACACTGTTTTACCTGGTTGTCTAATAACGCCGTTTTGTAAATCAGTCCATAGTATTAAGTTATCGCGAGTGTATGGTGCTGGTCCGTAAACTGTTTCCCACCAAGTTGGCTTTGTACCATACCCGAGCATTTCCCAAGGATGTGTGTGAGGGCGATCAGTGTCAAACGCATGTCTATAAATGCCTCTCCAAAAACCTGGTATAGCTTCATTGCGATCATTTGTACTTCCATTATAGTTGTAAGTAAAAGGAGATCCTTGTACTACAAAATCATTTTTAGTATAATCAGATACTTTTGCAATACTTGTCCAGTCAATAAAGTCTTTGATTAATATATTGTTAATATCAGCTGATGGTATTTTAGTATTTCTATCAACTCCGCCTACAATATCATTGATGTCAAAAATATCAGGATTGTATACTACTTTTATGTTGTTATAAATGCGCTTTTCTAGTTCTAAGATCAAGTCATCTCTATAATCATTGTATGCTAATGTAATACTGCCGTCATGCCCTCTTATAACATATACCGGAGTTGCATACGAAGTGTCGTAAAACTTTTCAGGAGCATATGCAGGGAACATTCCTATTTTAGTAGGAGTAGGTGCTACAAAACTACCTTCAGTATTATCATATTCGTGTATAACTAAAACATCGCCATCGGTTAGAGTTGCACTTATATCAACAAAGCCTGTGCCAGTAAATGTATAATCTACATTGTGTATTAGTTGTACATCATTTAGATATACATAAAGTGCTTTATTACTAATAGTAGTTGGACTAAACATATTACTCAATGCATACACTGTTAATCTACTATCTAAGATTTCGTATTCAATCTTTTTACTTCCGCCAGTGCCTACCATATCGGTACTGTAAAAAGGCATAGTTGAAGTTTTTGCACTGTTTAGTTCATTGAAGATAAAATCTACATAATCCTTTACTGTTCCCTGAAATGCACTTTCGGTAGCAACTTGAATAAACTGTCTTTTAAACTTAGTGTATTCATTTAACGCATATCTAATAGACTTGACTACATTTGCATTTTTGTTTACCAAATGATATAATGGTAAGTTAACTGGGCCACTATGCTGTACAAACTTTCTTCCATACTGTGAAAGTTTTCCTAAATCTCTAAGATTGCCAACACCTGGTTGCGCACCTGTAAATTCTTCTACTTCTGTAACAAGTCCTTCAACATGATCGTTTACTTCGCCTAGAGTAAACTCTGTGATGTTATCGTTGGACGGATTTCTTTCAAAGTTGTGTGGAATCTCATAATAACCGTTGTTGTTTTTATCAGCTGTGCTTTTAGTCTTAATGACAACAATGTCATTGAATCCTATATCGGTAGGAAGTACAACTTTACGAATATTGTTTTCATCTACAAATGTATAATCAACTTTATATTCGTTGTTGACATAAACTCGCACTGTTAAATCTGTTAGGGTTGCACTGTTATTATAAACATCAATAGGAAAGTTATTTAACAGCTCTTGCCCGGTAAACCTTCTTACTACATATTGTTGGCTTTTTACATTTGCACGTTGCCATGCGTTAGAATAAGAAATAACATTTTGATTAAACGATTGCAAATAGAAAATATCACTGCTTACAGTTTTAAAGGCACCTGAAACTTTGTACTGATACGTACTTTTTAGTAGTCCAAAATCAAAAACTATATCGCCGATATTCACAAAGTTTTTATATGTAAGAGGAAATCCTAATTCGGCATCATTTGCGCCTTCACCAATTCTATAACTAAACAGTCTGTTACCTGCAAAGTTTGTTGATTCGTAAACAGTATCATCACCTAAACTATTACCACTGCTGTCAAACAAGTCAAACTTCGGTGCTTGATTTAATCCTATTTTATCTTGAGCTAGTTTCCAATCAGTGCCGTTGTACCAATACATTTTACCAGCATTTTTTGTTCCGTCTTTGATTAGCACTGTTTCATTTAAAACTGGATTAGTATCTGTTGTTTCTATTAAACTTATTTGTGTAGTATTTGTGTGAGTAATAAACTTAACTTCGTATATTTTGCCATTTACAAAACTATCCGAGTCTGCTGTAAATAAAATACGCATGCCGTCAACTAAATCTATTCCATCGACATTATAACCAGCAGTACCTTCAATAGTACTGAATACATCTTTGGTAAATGTGTCAACTAGATCTACATTTAGCTTTGCTACATTACCGTGATTCCACAAACGCAAGTTTGCTTCAAACTCAATAATAGGACGTTTAGCTCTTGCATTTTGATCTAATACAACTGGTTGATTGTTGATTTCTGCACTTTTTTCAATAACTGATTTATGTGTCCAACGGTTGTATCGTGCCCATGCATTTCTACTAGAATCGCGTCTGTCCATACAAATATAATCTTTTGAACCTGCATAACTTCTTGCATCACTCCATGGAACACGATCAAATCCATTTGCATCAAATGGCACTTGTGTATCTTGTGTAAAGATAGCAGGAACTTCTAAGTTGCCAACTGGTACTAGGCTAATACTTTCGCCTACGCCTTCAACATAGTATAATCCTTGTTCGTAGCTTGCAGGTGTAACATTACCCCGAAAGTAAACTTTCATTCCATTAGAAAGATCCCAACCGTCTACAGTTGTATATGTTTTCTTTCCGATGATTTCTTCACCTACATCAATAGCAGTATTTTCTTCAATATCAAAAATGTTAAATGCGCCGCTGTTGTTAATGTCAAGCTGGCTTACATAATACAAGTTGTCAGGTGCATCACCCGGAACAGTAAATTCAAGTACACCGTTTTCAATAAATCCTGTTTCTAAATAATCAGAACTATTAACAAGAGAATCATCTAACTGATCATGTGTTAATGTAACACCTTCTTGATACAGTGTACTAACTAAAGTACTATCTTTTGAATATTCAACTTTTTTCTGTCTGGCAGTTGCAATACTAATAGGATGACCAGGAACATTGACTTCAAATCTATATGTCTGACCTCTATATAACTTAATACTTTTATTTCGTGTTATACCATCTGGTGAAATAATATATGCAGTATTGTTATCATCAACTACTGTTTCAATAGTAAATGTACTAGTTACTGCCAGCCCTTGTCCTCTTACAGGAACGTCTTGTGGGCCGTTTGGTAGCCAATAGTACTCTCTAAAGTTAGTAAACTTGTCAAAACTAATATGTGGGTTCCATGCATAAAACTCTTGCTCAAAAAGTTTATTATGATTGACTGTGTTGCCGCCAAACGCTGAAATTTGTCCTAAAACATCTAAGTAGTCGGCATCAAATTCTACATTTTCAATATCGTCTTGTACAATAGCATATGGCTCAAGCTGATAATCTTCTCTAAGTGCGTTAATATCACTGATGTAATTGTCATCAATGGTTACTGCTTTTGCTTCTCTACGTCCTACAAATCCATTTATTTTTTCGACAACGCCCGGATTGGTTAATTGATCAACTGTGCTTCCAAGGAACTTTTTGTTTGCATTAGTTCTAAAATATCTTGGCAGTAATGAAGCTGATGTTCTTTTTACATTGGAGTTTCCTGGAACAGGATATTCGTTTTGATCATCGTTGTATGCCATTAGTAACTATTTCCTTCGGTAATGGTCGTTGTTGAAGTGCTAGAACTTTGCACTCCTGTATTTAATACATCGTCACTGGTGATAACTTTTGCTGTTGCTTTAAGTCTTGATGCTGTAATGCCGTCTATAATTTCAATATCGCTAACAGTAGCACTGCTAATTAATATTTCATCATTTTCGCTTTTTAGTTCGTACAAACTTCCAAACGATTGTGTTTCGCTTTTTGGTACAAGAACAATACTACTAACATCAGGCGCAACTTGCTTCATTATATATGCTGCTAATTCACTAAAATAAAATGTTTCGCCAAAGTCCCAGTTTTCTAATGCAAAGAATTCATTGATACTGTCAATAACTCTTGATTTAATATCGTTGTCATTTACTACACGGTTTGCATTCTTTACTATTTTAAATGTTGCTTGTACATCTGTATCACTCTTTGAACCAAACAATGATTTATACTTTACCGGATGGTAAACTATTTCATCGCTTATTGATTTAATCTTATTAATAGACGATCCAAAGTCTAAGAACAATGAATCACTACTAGGTGCCAACGGCATAACTGCATTGTCGCCTCTTAGATACTTTCTATATTCAATATCGTATGTTTTTGTTAATAGATACAAATCAATAATATTACTACTACTTGGATCGATACGACGATTTTCCGCAGCCGCATGTCTGTAATCAAATCTAATACTATCTCTACCAGTATATGCTTTATAATCAATACATAACTCTAGTCCTGTTTGTGTAGAATTAAACTTTTTAAATACACTTGTACTACTAATATAGAATATTGTTGCAGCATCATAAGAACTATACGAGCCGATAGCTGCTTCAGTTGTTTTAACTTGAATCTTTTCTGTTACTGCACTGATGTATTCAAATGTTTCTGTATTGTTTTTTATAAACTTTTTAGCAAAAATATACTTTGTATCTGGAAGGTTTGTAGGTGCTACAATATTTGTAAACAAATCTGGATCATCTATTACACCATCAGCATCGCTATCAATAAATCCTATTTCTAGTTTTTTACTGTCTACATAACCTTCGGCTGTTCTATATTCTTTAACAACTTGCCATTTCCAATCTTGATTAAATGGCGTTAATACATCTGGTTGATTATTATTACTTAAAATACTGATTGTATCTGTTACAATCTTTCCTATTTTACTATCATAGATTCTGTCGTTGCCATCAAAATAGAAACGTATTTGTTTATCGCTTTCAAATACATATCTAACAGCACGACTAGTTACTGTATATGTTTCGCCATTTGTTTCAAATAGGAATATCCAACTAGCATCTTGGTTTGTACCTGTAGCATCGCCAGTTTTACCTGTGTTAAATGCACTAGTTTTATCAAGATTGCTGTTTGTAATAACTTTCCAGTTGGTTGTTTCTACATCATATCGCAAACCAAATGTTTTAAATGCAAATACTTGATCTACCATTTGAGACAATGTATCATTAACAATATTATTGTTTAATACCGGAATGATTTCAACAAGTTTGCTGTTGGTAGGAACTTCTTCATTTAACACAACAGGACCTAATGTACTATTGATTTGTGCTATTGTTCCATTTTCAAATACACTTATAACTTTTGTCCAGATATATTGTTTGTCGCCGAGTTTAGAAACTGCACCGAGTACAAGTTGATTGTCTTTGTCATAGTAATATCCAGTAGGTGGTATAAACTTAATCAAACTACCTGGGCTTACATTTCGCATAGTTGTTGCTGTAAAGCTAGACACTGCTTCTGGAATATTAAATTGATCTTTAAAAAGCCCAGTACTTTGATTGGTGTCATTTGTTGTTGCAGACCAAGTATAGTTTAGTTCTGCAATACTTGTATTCCTGTTAAAGTTTTTATAATAAAAGTTTTTTGTTTGTGTATCTTTGATTATAGATAAAACTTGATTATTAATAGTTGCTTCAATGTCTGTTTTTGAAGTAAAATCAAAACTAAACTTATTTGTTAAATTTTCTGTAAAAATACTTCCGTCGTCACCAAACATTAAAGTATTACTATACTTTCCTGTTGCATCTCTTAGATCATAATAACGACTTATGCCACTACTGGTTCTGTTTATACTTTTAGTTTTAATGATTTGCTGACTTACACCTAATGGTCCAATGTTATAATCTTCGCCTGTGATCAAACGATTCTGAGTATAATATGTACTCGGTGCATTTGTTTTAATACTTTCATTAGATTCTGCACTATCTGCATTTGAAACAACTGTTTGTAGTTCTAAAACAATATTAAGTGTTTCTGCAGAGTTGTTTTTACTAAGATATGGTACTTGTATTTGTATGCCTGTTAAATCAGCAGGATTAATATTAAACTGTGAATTAGCACTTGTTCTGTAATATACTTTAAAGTTGCCTTTTGGTAGAGTACCAAATGTACCATCACTAAAGATAAGACTTATTCTATCATTAACACGACTTAATACACTGTATAAATCACGAATGCCTTTGGTAACACTATTATAAACAATATTGTTGCCTTCGACATTTTCTACTTTTTCCCATAGTGTATCTTCATTGCCGTTGCTGTCTAACTTATAAAGCCAAACATCACTGTTGTTGATATTATCACTATCAATATTTACTGTTGTGTTAGGAACAGGATTAGTTACTGCAAAAGTATTACTTTGTAATGTTCCTTGTCTAAAGTGCATAAAGAATCCACTGTTTGAACTGCCTGCGCCCTGTCCATTGTCTCTATAAAGAAACGCTAGTTTATTTCCAGGAAATGGCTCTTCTTCGTAAATGCTGTTAGTGTCAGTGTTAACACCTGTACTAACTATTTCAAACTTACGAGAACTATTGTCAATAGTTTTTGTAAAACTATACAAGGGCAGGTCTGTATTTCTTGCACTAAATCTATATTGCTCAGTTGTTACGCCGTCAATAGTAGATTTTTTAACAGGACGACCAAATGTTGCATTTGCAGGCAATGATGCATTTAAGATCTTAATAAACTGTTCGTACCAATCCGAATTAGTAGGATCATTCCATATGATAGACTGATTAGACAAGTTGTTGTTGTTTGCATCTACTACATCTTCTGTTGTACTAACACTTTCAATCTTTAACAATCCGTTTGCTGGAATGTTTCTGTTTGGATTATAACTAATAAGTCTTGCTAGACGGAGAATACTTTCTCTACGTTCTGCTGTTTCGATATAGTTTTCTCTTGCATTTAAGTCTGTGCGGAAAGCGAGGTTTTGACCTAAAAATGCAATCATATCAATGAGCGCAAGATATTCACTTGACTCAATGTAATCATTAAAGTCTTCTGGATAGTTTTCTCTAATGTAACCGATCATAGTTCTACGTAAATTGTCAAAGTCGTAACTTTGGAAATCTGCATATCTAAAACTTTGATATATTGTCTTCCAGTCTTCTGCTAGTAGCAGTCTGTTTTGCCTGTCTGTCGTTGACATTCGCCGTTCCTCACTTCTATACTATATTTACCTGATGTAAAAAACTGCGTACTTTAAATTAAACCATTGGTCTGATCAAACTTGATGCGCATACTTTCGCTAATACTGTAAGGAAGATAAGTTAAGGAACAGTCTATTTGTATGCCGCTTTCGTAAGAATCGACAATAATACTATTGACTGATACTCGTGGATCGTAATTTATAATTTCAGTTATGTCTTCTATGATAAGTTGTTTTAGATCATCTGTGAATGGTTCAAATAGGATATCCCAAATAATAGTACCAAACGTAGGATCACTTAGTTTTTCGCCTTGGCGGATATGAAAATGATTTATAATATCTTGTTTGATTAGCTGAATATCGTATAAGTTAAACCCGTTGGGATTAGCTACTGTGCTTATGCCGCGATATTGCTTAGATACAACTGGTGATTGATCTTTTCCTAATCCGGATACTGTAATATTCTTGTAAAGTGATTTTTCATTTGCGGCCATACTGTATTTATCCTGCTCTTAATGCAGCAAATGCCGACTGGCTTTCTGCTGGCAATTTTAATAATTCAACTGATTGAGTTTCAGGTGTTAATGCTGTTAGCCTATCAAATTCTGTTGAACGCATTGTAAATACTTGTCCATTTACTACAACGCCTAGTACTGTTTCTTCTTCTACTTGTTGCTGGATGCTTATACCGTATAAGTTGTTCTTTTTAACCAATCTAGTACCAAACTGTTTTGCACATTTTTTACAGGCTGATGCCATATCAGCAAAGGCAGTATCGTTTGTGGTTTTAAAAGTTTTTCTATCTATTTGTTTTGCTAAGTTAGCCATGTTGTTTAGTTGTGCTTGCGGATTGTCATTGAATGATATGTTATTTGCAATATTTTTTCCAACTGACGAAGATATTCTAGATTTATTTGTTAACTTGCCGACTAAGTTTGCGCCAACGTTGAATGCAGCATTAGATAATGCTCCTTTAAGATTAGGAGGCAATCCATTTAATGCACCTGTTAGGTTGTTAGTAAACTCACCTATGCCTTTTGTAAACTGACTAAACACTGGGCCTACGCCTGGTATGCTTGATATTGCTGTGCCTAATCCATTTGCAAGTTTTCCTGCCATATCACCTAATGCGCCAGACACTGCTCCTAATGCATTACCTAACGCACCGTCTATTGCTCCTAATGCACTACCTAATGCACCCGATAATCCTGTACTTGATAACAAGTTTCCCATTACACCCGGAAGGTTTCCTAATATGCCAGCAAGTCCGCCGCCGATTAAACTACTTAATCCACCTTGCAATCCTTGCAAAAAGCTATCTTTCATTAGCTCAACTGTATTAGTAGTTGCGTCTATTATCTCTGTACGTAATGTCGATGGATTTTCTGCGTTTGTTGTTCCTGAATATGTATCTGTGCCTGGTGCACCTGTTTGAATAGTAACTCTGTCTGAAGCAACACCTGCTACGTTTCCGGCTGCAAGTGTACTAGGTGAAACAAATCCTAAATTTTCAACAAATGCAGCAGGATTAGTAATACCCTGCAATGCACCGGCTGCACTTGCAAGAGGTCCTGCTAGTGCATTTCCAATCAACGCTCCTGCTGCGCCTTCGACCACGCCTCTTAGATTACCTGAATTTAAACCGCCGACAATACCGCCTACTAATGCAACCGTTGGCAATGGTGCTCCTGCTGCAATCTGATTTATCCCAGCAGCACCTTGTGATATTGATTCTCTTATAATAGGTGGCAAGAGTTGTGAATTATCTATTCTAAATGCTGTCATGGTGTGCTCCTATTAGTATTTATTATAGATCGTTTATAGGAGTTCTGTCAGTGTGTACTGGACGTTCTTCCATGTGTATATCTTGGCTTTC
>ERZ887849.358-NODE-358-length-49384-cov-49.889416_pt1 | contig 49384 bp, 43 predicted proteins | sample MGYA00521267_ERZ887849 | MGnify/ENA primary metagenome ERZ887849 (study PRJEB32303, sample SAMEA104408601) | aquatic metagenome | biome: Brackish water; feature: Pelagic; material: water | place: Baltic Sea | collected 2014-06-06T16:11:00 | depth 2,863 m ... | reverse complement strand
GACCTTTGAAAAACAATAAATATAAATACATGAAAAACATATTAGTCCTTTGTACGGGAAACTCGTGTCGGAGTCAAATGGCACACGGCTATTTAAACCAATTTGCAGCCAATAAGGCCACTATTTACAGTGCTGGGATCGAAACACATGGAATTAATCCAGGTGCGGCTGCGATCATGAAAGAAGATGAAATTGATATTTCTGAACATACTTCTAATCATGTGGATGAATATGCAGATGTTGATTTTGATTATATCATCACCGTTTGCGACCATGCCAATGAAAACTGTCCGTTTATTCCAAGTACCAATGCCGTGCGTTTGCATCATAACTTCTATGACCCTTCTAAACTGGTTGGAACGGACGAAGAAAAACACGCTGCATTTCTAAAAGTACGTACCGAAATTAAGGAGTACATGAAAGCATTTGTGGCAGAGCGGTTATAGGTTCATTAAAACGAGTCTTCGAAAACAGCTTGCTGTGCTTGCAATATTTCATAACACCGTCCTTTTTGCTTGTACAGGTCTCTGGGTTTTAAACGCCTAATCCCTCTTTGAAACAGTCCCAATGAGAGAATAAATATCTAAAGAAGACAAAAGTGATGACGATGAACAGTAGATTTATAATTCTTTTCTTTTTTGTCATAATTCTATGTTAAGTGTTTAAGGGATTATAAAACTAAAACAAAACACTTAAAATCCCAAGAGAGACCAGTTATTTTTCCTCGGAAGGCCCATACTTTCGTTCCAGTTCCGCTTGAAACTCTTCCATCACAGGACGTACGGTGCTATCGGGAAGGTCAGCAATACGAATGTACATTAGACCATCGACCGCATTATTAAAAAGGGGGTCCACATTAAAGGCAATGAGACGTGCATTTTGTTTGATGTATTTTTTGAGCAGCACAGGCAGTCGTAAGGCACCAGGTTCAATTTCATCAATAATTTTATCGAACTTATTTAAATCGGCCTTTGTGGCATCAAACACAAAGTCCTTATCGCCATCTTTGAGCTTCACTTTAAATTCTTTCTTTGGTTGAATGTATTGTGCCAAATAGGGGTCGTAGTAATGCGATTTCATAAATTCAATCATCAAGGATTTAGAGAAATTTGAAAATTGATTACTAATACTCACCCCGCCAATAAGGTATTTGTGCTCCGGAAAACGCAGCGTCGTATGCACAATACCTTTCCACAATAGAAACAGTGGCATGGGTTTTTGTTGATAGCTTTTAATGATAAAAGCACGGCCTAGCTCAATAGACTGACTCATCATGGAATGAAGTTCGGGTTCGAAACGAAATAAATCATGCAAGTAAAACCCATCAATTCCTTTGGCTTTAAAAATATCATTTCCTAAACCCATTCGGTAGGCTCCCGCAAGACACTTGGCTTCTACATCCCACAAAAACATATGGTGGTAATAGCCATCAAAAACATCCAAGTCAATTGATTTATTGGTACCTTCTCCAATTTCTCTAAACGTAATTTCGCGCAAGCGTCCAATTTCGTGTAAAATGGTTGGTATTTTGTCTGCTGTTGCCAAATAAACTTCGTAGTTTTTGCTTTTTAAAAGACGATGATTGTCGGCTTTTAAGTTGGCAACTTCTGCACACATAGCGTCTTTAGGAGCAGGTGTTACAATTTTTTTTGGGGACTTGGTTACTTTTAAACTAGACGAAAGATTCGTTAAGATTTTAGAGGCTTCAAACGTATTTGAAAGCATATAGGTTTTTCGTCTCACAAAATCCGAAAACCCTTCTAAAGTAGGGTATTCTTTTTGATCTTTTAGACTAATTGGCTTCCCAATTCTTACCTTAATTACACGTTTTTTCTGAGTTAATAATTCAGAAGGGAGTTTCGCTGTTCGTAGGTCATCACTCAATTTTGAGAGGCGATAAAACAAACGACTGTTTTTTGCATGAAAATAAATAGGTACAATAGGAACTTCGGCACGTTGCATTAGTTTCATAGCAGCAGGTTCCCAGGGTTTATCGACCATCAATTTCCCATCTTTGTAGGTAGAGACTTCTCCAGCTGGAAAGATACCAAGAGGGTGCCCATTTTGTAAATGTAACAATGAGTTTTTAAATCCAATGAGACTCGATTTTGCATCTTTGTGATCTTCAAACGGATTCACAGGCATGATGTAGGGGACTAATGGTTTGATGCGATGTAATAAAAAATTTGCTATAATTTTGAAATCACTACGTTGTTCGAGCATTAATTTTAACAATAAAATACCGTCTATTCCGCCCAAGGGATGGTTAGAAACCGTAATATATGCACCGTCTTTTGGAAGTCGTTTTAAATCTTCTTCAGGGATCTCAAATCGAATTTGAAAATCAGTTAAAAGTCCATTTAGAAAATCAAGATCACTTTTGTGTTTATTCTTATTGTAGATTCTATTGATTGTAGAAATCTTTAAAACTTTCATTAGTATCCAACCAAAAAAGGTGCCGATAAATCCATAGTTATCAACTTTAATAGCTTTTGCAATTTCTTTGGAGGTTACAATACTCATACTTTTAGGGTCTTATACAAACTTAATCATTTTGTATTAAAAGAGTTTCTACTTAGTTATAATCTGAACGATTTCTGGTGTGATTTGTTTTAAAAGAATTTCTTTTTCTGCTTCTAAGTCCTGGATCGCTTTTGGGGTATAATGTCTAATCGTATATAACTTAACCGCTTTTTGCGAACACACTTTATACTTTGCTTTTAAATGTAACAATAAACGCTCCAGATTGTCATAGTTGTTTTCTATACAAACAGAAAAGCTGATCGCTGAATTTTGAATCATACTGACTTTCATTTTGTAATCGTGTAGCAAACCAAAAATATGACTGATGTTATCTTCGACAATATATGAGAAGTCAAGTGATGAAAGTGAGATTAAAACTTGATTTTGTTTTAAAATATAACAAGGGGTTTTTGGGTTTAAGTCTAAATCTTTTCCAACTTTCGTTCCGTTGTTTTTTGGGTTTAAAAAGGATTTAACATACAATGGAATTTCTTTGCGTTGTAAGGGCTGAAGCGTTTTTGGATGAATTACAGACGCCCCATAATATGAAAGCTCAATAGCTTCAGCATAAGACATTTGATGTAATAACTCTGCATTTTCAAAATAGCGAGGATCTGCATTGAGAACTCCAGGAACATCTTTCCAAATAGTCACTGAATTTGCGTTTAGACAGTAGGCAAATATTGCTGCTGTATAATCACTCCCTTCACGCCCCAAAGTGGTTGTAAAGTTGTTTGAGTCACTTCCTAAAAACCCTTGAGTAATGTTCAACTTTGAGGTATCCACACGTGTTGAAATCAACCCTTGTGTTTGGTTCCAATTCACTTTTGAATTTCGATAATAATCATCCGTTTTTATAAACGTTCTAACATCCAACCAAGTGTTTGTGATGCCAATTTCGTTTAAATAATGACTAATAATTGTGGTAGAAATCAACTCACCAAATCCAATAACTTGATCGTACACAAAGTTATAGTTTGGTGATTTGTTATGTTCAAAAAAGAGGACGATTTCTTGAAACAATTTGTTAGTTGTTTCAAATACGGGGTGTGATTCATTATCAAATAAATCCAGTAGAATGTTGTTGTGAAACTTTTTAACTTCTTGCAATGAACTTTGAAGCTTGTGTTTTGCCTCAAAATAATTTGCAATTACCGTTTCCATCGCATTGGTGGTCTTTCCCATAGCCGACACAACAATGAGTGTATTGCTATAGCCAACGGTTTTTAATACATGGGCTAAATTTTTCACGCCTTGGGCATCCTTTACAGACGCCCCTCCAAATTTAAAAATTTGCATTAGTTCATATTTGAGATGTAATTTTGTATTCCTTGTTCGTCTAACTGGACAACATTCCAGTCCCGCATCACCCGAGCCCCTTTATGTTCGTAAAAATCAATAGCCGGGGTGTTCCAGTCAATAACTTCCCAGCAAACACGTTTGACACCTTTTTTATCTCCGTAAATAATAACTTGATCTAAGAGTGCCGATCCAACGCCATGTCCACGTACACTTTCAGAAACAATCAAATCTTCTAAATGTAAGACAGTTCCTTTCCAGGTAGAAAACCGAGTGTAAACCAAAGCAATACCAATCACTTTTTGATCAGATTCTGCCACAAAACAATCAAATTCGGGGGTATCGCCAAAGCCTTTTTCTTTTAAGACCGCTTCTGTAACTTCAACAGCATTTGGTTCTTTTTCAAAAATTGCGAGTTCTGTAATCAAGTCTAAAACTTGTTGCATATCGTTGGGTACTGCTTTTCTAATGTGATAATTCATTGTCTGAGTTTGCGGATTCAAAGATACTCAAAAGCCTTTTAAAGTTGTCTAATAAAACAACCACAAAAACCTTGTAGTTGTCTAAAAATTTAGATATTTGTAAAAAAAATTGACTTATAATCCTCAGAAACATCAAACATTAGGCGAATTTATCATAGAAAACCAATCTTCCTTCAAATACACTTCAGGTGAATTATCACGGTTAATAAATTCCATTCGGTTGGCTGCCAAAGTGGTCAATTATGAAGTAAATAAAGCTGGTTTGGTTGATATTCTGGGGACTGTTGGTGAAACTAATGTTCAAGGGGAGGATCAACAAAAATTGGATGTGTATGCCAATGAAAAATTTATTCAAACCTTGGTCAATCGCAATATTGTATGTGGTATTGCAAGTGAAGAGGAAGACAGCTTTATCGCGATTAATAGTACCGACCAGAACCACCAAAATAAGTATGTTGTATTAATAGATCCTTTAGATGGCTCGTCTAATATTGATGTGAATGTCTCCGTTGGAACTATTTTTCCTATTTACCGACGAGTAGTGACCCTTGTAGGATATCCTGTCACAGAAGAAGATTTTTTACAGAAAGGAAGTAAACAAGTGGCGGCGGGCTATATTATTTATGGCACTTCTACTATGTTGGTATATACCACAGGCGATGGTGTGAATGGTTTTACTTTAAACCCTGCAATCGGTACGTTTTATTTGTCGCATCCTCAAATGCAGTTTCCAGAGCATGGCAGAATTTACTCTGTGAATGAAGGAAATTATATTCATTTCCCACAAGGCATCAAAAATTATATTAAATATTGTCAATTAGAAGAAGGAGACCGTCCTTATACGTCGCGCTATATAGGGTCTTTGGTTTCTGATTTTCATCGAAATATGATTAAGGGTGGAGTTTATTTATACCCCACAAGCTCAAAAAATCCGAATGGAAAACTACGTTTGCTTTATGAGTGTAACCCAATGGCATTCCTTGCTGAGCAAGCCAATGGAAAAGCGAGTGATGGGTTTTCTAGGATTATGGATATCAGTCCAACAGAGTTGCACCAACGCGTGCCTTTTGTTTGTGGCAGTCGTGCTATGGTGAACAAAGTGGAAGAATTTATGCGTGACTCCCAAAATTCTTAAGTATTTAATTTTTAGATAGTCTAAAAGGAAGGTTGTAACTTTGTGAAAATTTAAAATTAAATGCACAAAGCAGGTTTTGTTAATATCATCGGAAATCCAAATGTTGGAAAATCAACCTTGATGAATGCCTTTGTAGGAGAAAAATTATCCATTATTACGTCGAAGGCACAAACCACACGCCACCGGATTTTAGGGATAGTAAATGGTGATGATTTTCAGGTGATTCTTTCGGATACCCCAGGTATAATTAAGCCCGCCTACGAATTACAAAGTTCTATGATGGACTTTGTAAAATCTGCTTTTGAGGATGCGGATATTTTAATTTATATGGTTGAAATTGGCGAAAAAGAGTTGAAAGATGAAGCTTTTTTTAATAAAATTACAGCCTCCAAAAAACCAATTTTATTGCTGTTAAATAAAATTGACACTTCTAACCAAGAACAATTGGAGGCCCAAGCTCAACTCTGGCAACAAAAAGTTCCGAATGCAGAATTTATTGCTATTTCGGCATTGGAAGGGTTTAATGTAAAAAATGTTTTTGACCGTATTTTGGAGTTATTACCAGAATCGCCTGCCTATTACCCCAAAGATCAATTGACAGATAAACCTGAACGATTTTTTGTAAATGAAAAAATCCGTGAAAAGATTTTGATCCATTATAAGAAAGAAATTCCTTATGCAGTGGAGGTTGCTACCGAAGAGTTTTTTGAGGAAGAAGACATTATCCGAATGCGATCGGTGATAATGGTCGAGCGCGAAACTCAAAAAGGAATTGTTATTGGTCATAAAGGCATGGCTCTAAAAAGAGTTGGTATTGAGGCTCGAAAAGATTTAGAGAAATTTTTTGGCAAACAAGTCCACCTAGAATTGTATGTCAAAGTGAATAAAAATTGGCGTTCCAATCAAAACCAACTCAAGCGTTTTGGATATAATAATTCTTAAAAAACAGATTATCTCCTAAATAAGCATCTTAATTAGTTTTTATAACACTGTTCATAAAATCATACAATTGATGCATTTGTTTGAGTCCTTTTTGTTTGCCGAGTCGTCCGCCAATATACAATGAAATCCATACAATTATCATCAAAAACATTAAGAGCAGTGGCGTTGTAAATGAAGTGTCTAAAAACCAATTGGAGTAAGTCCAAACTCCAAACCCCAAAAATAAACTGGCAGTCACAAAATGGAAAAACATAAATAACGTCCAAACCTTAGGATTAGGGCCAAAGACCCCTTTGACTGTGCAGGAAGTTAGGTTGTTTTCTAAAACTTATAAATGGAGTTGAGGTGTCCAAAAATGCTGTTGAACTGTGGGAATTTTCAAAAACACATGGACATCTAAGATATTAATTCTGATTGTGTCCTGATTATTTTTGGCACTTTCAAATGCTTCTAAAACTTGTTTTGAACTTTTGTTTAGAGACAGTGAAAAGCGAGGTCTTAAGACAATTTCGTTGCTAATTTTCATCATAGTAGATTTTAGGAGTTTTCTAAAGATATAGATTTGTATTTATATATTTTTTAAACTTCCACAAAAAAGAGCTTACCAAAAGGATATTTCCTATTTTTGCAACAATTTTATAAGTATATGAGCAATATTGTAGCGATAGTAGGTCGTCCAAATGTAGGGAAATCTACTTTTTTTAATCGGTTGATTCAACGAAGAGAAGCCATTGTTGATGCTGTCAGTGGAGTTACTCGCGATCGTCACTATGGTAAGAGTGATTGGAATGGCAAAGAATTTTCGTTAATTGACACAGGCGGATACGTACTTGGAAGTGACGATGTATTTGAAGCCGAAATCGACAAACAAGTCGAACTTGCGATTGAAGAAGCAGATGCCATTATTTTTATGGTCGATGTAGAATCGGGTGTTACAGGCATGGATGAAGATGTTGCGAAGTTGCTTAGAAAGGTTCAAAAACCAGTTTTTTTAGTTATAAATAAGGTCGACAACTCCAAGCGCGAACAAGATGCAGTTGAGTTTTATTCCTTAGGACTAGGAGACTATTATACGATTGCAAGCATCAATGGAAGCGGCACGGGCGATTTACTAGATGCCTTAGTGAAAGCGTTGCCCGAAGTAGAAGAAGTAGAAGAAGTGACCTTGCCGCGTTTTGCAGTAGTAGGACGTCCCAATGCAGGTAAATCCTCTTTTATAAATGCCTTAATTGGCGAAGACCGTTATATTGTAACTGATATAGCAGGCACCACTCGTGATTCTATTGACACAAAATATAACCGATTTGGCTTTGAATTTAATTTAGTAGATACGGCTGGGATTCGACGAAAAGCGAAAGTTAAAGAAGACTTGGAATTTTATTCTGTCATGCGATCTGTTCGAGCCATTGAGCATGCCGATGTGTGTTTATTGGTCTGTGATGCTCAGCGGGGATTTGATGGTCAAGTTCAAAATATATTTTGGTTGGCACAACGCAACCATAAAGGGATTGTGATTTTAGTGAATAAATGGGATCTGATTGAAAAAGATACCAAAACCACCAAAGCATTTGAAACACATATCCGAGAGCAAATACAACCTTTTACAGATGTACCTATTGTATTCATTTCTGCACTCACAAAACAACGTATTTACAAAGCTATGGAGACCGCATTGGAAGTTTATAAAAACCGATCCAAGCGTATCAAAACCAGTGTATTAAATGAGGATTTATTGCCTATTATTGAAAACTATCCACCGCCAGCATTGAAAGGTAAGTTTGTTAAAATAAAATACATTATGCAATTGCCAACACCCCAACCACAATTCGCATTTTTCTGTAATTTACCACAATATGTTAAGGAACCTTACAAACGTTTTTTAGAAAATAAACTAAGAGATCTGTATGATTTTCAGGGCGTACCGATAACAGTTTATATGCGAAAGAAATAGACGTACTATTTCTTTACAACTGCTTGATTTTAAAGTTGATTTTTAATTTTCATCAACTCATTTTTCACCCCTTCTAGTTTTGTGATGATTTTAAAATTATCAAGCGATTTTTGATCTTGTTCTTTTAGATATGTTTTAGCACCTTCCAACGTATAGCCTCGCTCTTTTACCAAGTTATATATTAACTTCAAATTTTGAACATCTTCGGGTGTAAAGCGGCGGTTACCTTTGGCATTTTTTTTAGGTTTAAGTGCCTCAAACTCTTTGTCCCAAAAACGAATCAAAGAAGCATTAACATTAAATGCTTTTGCGATTTCTCCTATACGATAATAGCGTTTTGTAGGAAGGTCTAAATACATTAATCTAAAGATTGATTTTCAAGTGAAGCAATCGCTAAGAGCGTATTAAATTCTTCGGGGCTCAGATTTCCGTAATAAAAATTAATAGGGTTAATTCGTTTCTTGTCCTTCCAGACTTCATAATGCAAATGCGGTGCTTGGGAGCGTCCTGTACTACCTACATAGCCAATAAGATCACCTCGTTTTACTTTCTGACCTCTTTTTACATTATACTTATAAAGGTGTGCATACAAACTGACATAACCATAGCCATGATCTATTCGGATGTGACGCCCATAACCGGATGAACGACCGTCTGCACGTATAATTTCACCATCTCCAGTCGCATAGATTGGCGTACCACGAGGAGCGGTAAAATCCATTCCGTAATGAAATTTACGAACCTTAGTAAATGGATCACTTCGGTATCCATATCCAGATGCCATACGGGTCAAATCTTCATTTTTGACAGGTTGAATGGCTGGAATCCTAGCCAAGAAATTCTCTTTATCTTTTGCCAGCTCTGTAATCTCATCAAGGGATTTAGACTGAACGATAATGCGTTTTTGAAGAATGTCAATACGTTTATTTGCATCAATGATTAAGTCCGAATTATTAAACCCATCGTATTTTTTATAGCGGTTGACACCACCAAGCCCTTGCTTGCGTTGCGCTTCTGGGATTGGGTTGGCCTCAAAATAAAGACGGTAAATCGCGTTGTCTCGATCTTCAATATTCGTTAGAACAGCTTCCACTTCTTCCATCTTTTTATTTAAAAGATTGAAATGAAGTTCTAAGTTTTGCAACTCACGATTTAATGCTTTTTCTCTTGGAGATTCAAAATATTGCCCTCCAATTAAAACAAATAAAAAACCAAAAATACTCGCAGCTAATAAGAAAACCAATGTGTGCTTAAAAGTGGTTCTTTTTTTTCGAATTATCTGACGATACGTAAGCGTTTCTGGATCGTAATAATATTTTACATTAGACATTGCCTAAAAAGTTCTATTTTTGTTGGAAATAAGATCCTCTATAAATAAAGGAGACCTTTTGAACAAATATATAAATTGTTTCGAATTAAAAACAAATTATTACGCTAAGCTTAACATTTTTGCATGAAATCTAAAGATATAAGATCTCAATTTTTAACCTTTTTTGAATCCAAAAAACACCAAGTTTTACAATCGGCTCCAATGGTTGTTAAGGACGATCCTTCTCTGTTGTTTGTCAATTCTGGAATGGCACCTTTCAAAGCATTTTTTCTTGGCCAAGACACGCCTCCAAATAATAGGGTTGCCGATACTCAAAAATGTTTAAGAGTTTCAGGCAAACACAACGACTTGGAAGAAGTAGGCTATGACACCTACCACCACACCCTTTTTGAGATGTTGGGAAATTGGAGTTTTGGAGATTACTTCAAAAAAGAAGCCATTGAATGGGCTTGGGAATTATTGACAGAAGTCTATAAAATAGACAAAGAAATTTTGTATGTAACCGTATTTGAAGGAAGTAAAGAGGACGGCACCCCAATGGATTCCGAAGCATATGAGTTCTGGAAAACGTTGATTCCTGAAGACCGTATTTTGATGGGAAACAAAAATGATAATTTTTGGGAAATGGGAGAACAAGGACCTTGTGGACCTTGCAGCGAAATTCATGTGGACATTCGTTCTAAAGAAGAAAAAGATAAAGTAGCGGGACAAGAACTGATCAATAAAGACCATCCTCAAGTCGTTGAGATTTGGAATTTGGTCTTTATGGAGTTTAACCGCAAGGCTAATGGAAGTTTAGAACCTTTGCCAAATAAACATATTGATACAGGTATGGGATTTGAACGCCTTTGTATGGTGCTTCAAAATGTAACCTCAAATTACGACACCGATGTTTTTACTCCTATTATTCGAGAAATTGAAACCATTTCGGGAGTGGATTACGGGGAACAATTAAAACAAGATATTGCAATTCGTGTGATCGCCGATCACGTTAGAGCTGTAGCATTTTCTATAGCAGACGGACAATTGCCTAGTAATACTGGGGCGGGGTATGTTATCCGTAGAATCCTAAGACGTGCCGTGCGTTATGGATTTACATTTTTGGATTTGAAACAGCCATTTATGTACCGATTGGTATCTGTTCTAACCAAACAAATGGGAGCTATTTTTCCAGAACTTTTGGCACAAAAACAACTAATTCAAAATGTAATTAAAGAAGAAGAAACTTCCTTTTTAAGAACCCTCGATCAAGGGTTGGTGTTGTTAGACCGTATTATCGAAACAACCAAAGGCACTCAAGTGTCTGGTGATAAAGCCTTCGAATTGTACGACACTTATGGATTTCCTGTAGATTTAACCGCACTAATTTTAAGCGAAAAAAACCTGACTCTAGATACGGTTGGATTTGAAAAAGAACTTCAAAAACAAAAAACACGTTCCAGAGCAGCCAGCGAAGTCTCAACAGATGATTGGACTGTCATAATAGATGATGATGTGCAAGAATTTGTAGGATATGAGATGTTAAAATCTCCTGTTAAACTTACAAGATATAGAAAATTTACTTCCGCAAAATACGGAGAGCAATATCAACTGGTGTTTAATCTCACACCATTCTATTCAGAAAGTGGTGGTCAGGTAGGTGATAAAGGCTATTTAGAAGCCGCTAACGGAGATATTGTTTATATTCTCGACACGAAAAGAGAGAATAATGTAGCGGTTCATATTGCAAAAAATTTACCGAATAACCTTACAGATACGTTTACAGCAGTAGTGGATGTAAATCAACGATTCCGCACCGAATGCAACCATACCGCTACCCATTTATTGCATCAGGCTTTGAGAGAGGTTTTAGGCACTCATGTAGAACAAAAAGGTTCAGCTGTACATTCGAAATATTTACGCTTTGATTTTTCTCATTTTGCAAAAGTTACATCTGACGAACTTAAACAAATTGAAAATTTTGTAATTGCACGAATTGAAGGCAAATTAGATCGAGTAGTGCAGTCAGCCGTCCCAATGGAACAAGCTATTTCAGAAGGAGCAATAGCACTTTTTGGTGAAAAATATGGAGATGTAGTTCGTACCGTTCGTTTTGGGAATTCGATTGAACTTTGTGGAGGAACTCATGTTAAGAATACCGCCGACATTTGGCATTTTAAAATCAAGTCGGAAGGTGCTGTAGCATCAGGAATTCGTCGTATAGAGGCGATTACAAATGATGCAGCAAAAGAATTTTATGTTCAAAATAATGCGAGTTTTGATCAAATTAAATTGGCTCTCAATAACTCGAGTGACCCTGTCAAATCGTTGAATGATCTTAAATCTGAAAACTCAAAACTCAAAAAACAAATTGAAGCCCTTTTAAAAGACAAAGCAGCGTCTATGAAAGGAAATTTGAAACAAGAAATCGAAACTATTAATGGAATTCGATTCCTAGCAAAGTTAGTCGATTTGGATGCTACGGGTATTAAAGATTTATCTTTTGAAATAGGCCAAGAGTTTGATAATGCAGTGCTGCTTTTTGGTGCAAAACAACAAGGAAAAGCATTATTGTCCTGTTATGTATCCAAAGGATTAGTAACTTCTAAAGGGTTAAATGCAGGAACTATTGTTCGTGAACTTGGGAGTTATATTCAAGGAGGTGGTGGTGGTCAACCATTTTATGCCACTGCTGGTGGAAAAAATCCAGCAGGATTGCAAGAGGCTTTAGAAAAAGCCAAATCTTACATCGTATAATCTTTTTTAGTTGAAGCTTCAAACACATCTTCCTATAGAAAAACAAGCACCCACTATCAATTACTATTCAAAATTGGTGTTGTTGGGCTCTTGTTTTGCCGAAAATATCGCGGAGAAATTTTCATATTATAAATTTCAAAGCGAGGTAAACCCCTTGGGTGTGTTGTTTCATCCTATTGCGATTTTAGAATTACTTACAAGAGCACATCACAACACTTCATATACTGAAAAAGAGGTTTTTTTTAGTAATGGTTGTTGGCAAAGTTTTCAAGCCCATTCGCAATTGAATTCAATATCAAAGTCCGAAATTTTGAATAATCTAAACACGGCTTTGAAATCAACTCAAAATCAACTAAAGACTGCATCGCATGTCGTTTTAACATTCGGAACGTCGTGGGTTTATAAACATATTGAATCAAACAGCATTGTTGCAAACTGCCATAAACAGCCCCAAAAAGAATTTGAAAAATCTATTTTGAGCGTACAAAAACTGGAGGACAGTTTTAATGCCATTCTTTCAATTCTAAAAGCGTTTAATCCCAACGTATCAGTCCTATTTTCTATTTCACCTGTACGTCACCTTAAAGATGGTTTTGTTGAAAACACCCAAAGTAAAGCCCATCTCATAGCAGCACTTCATTCAGTAATAAACACAACTGAAAACACATACTACTTTCCTTCCTACGAGTTGATGATGGATGAGCTTCGAGATTACCGTTTTTATAAACAAGACATGGTACACCCAAACCCTATTGCTATCGATTATATCTGGGAAAAATTTAAATCCATTTGGATTCATTCGGATGCAAACCCCATTATGCAAGAAGTAAATCAACTACAAAAAGGGTTTGCTCACAAACCGTTTAATCCATTGACTCCAGAACATGCTACATTTTTATCAACCTTAGCTAAAAGGGCGCAAGTCTTGGAAACACAGTTTCCGTTTATGAAGTTTTAAGGAGATAGCTAAAACCCTAAAATTCTAGTATATTAGCCTAAACAAATTCATGCAATATGTCAGCTTCTTACGTACACCTAAATGTCGAAAATAAAGTCGGTTATATTGAATTTTATAACCCGCCTCACAATGCATTACCAGCTACGATGTTAGCAACGCTTACAGATTTAATTGAAACTGCCGGATTAGATCCTTCTATTTCGGTTATTGTCTTAAAAAGTGGAGGCGATCGTACATTCTGTGCAGGGGCAAGTTTTGACGAATTGATGGCAATTTCAAATCCACAAGAGGGCACTGCGTTTTTTGAAGGCTTTGCAAATGTGATTAACGCCCTTCGCAACTGTTCTAAAATCACGATTAGTCGTGTACAAGGAAAGGCAGTTGGAGGAGGTATTGGATTAGCAGCTGCGACCGATTATTGTATAGCAACAACTCATTCAGAAATCAAACTAAGTGAACTTACTATTGGAATTGGTCCTTTTGTGATTGAACCCGCTGTTACCCGTAAAATAGGATTAAGCGCCATGTCTCAATTAAGTTTAGAAGCAACTCAATTCTTCTCGCCGCAATGGGCACAAGAAAAAGGGTTGTTCACGAAACTTTGTCCGTCAATAGAAAGTTTAGACTCTAAAGTAAAGCAACTTTCAGAACAATTGTGTAACTACAATCCTGAGGCCCTTCAAAAGCTTAAAGAAATCTTTTGGAAAGGTACCGAAGATTGGAGTGAATTATTAAAAGAACGAGCCTCAATTAGTGGCCATTTGGTTCTAAGTGATGTCACTAAAACACAATTAAAAAAGTATAAATAACGGCCCTTTAATTTCTTAACCTCATTCTTAAAACGCTTCAAATCCGATGTCAAACTCAATTTCAATAACCACAGTTAAGGAGTCAAAAGTTGACACACTCGATTTTGACACCATTGCATTAGGACGTACCTTTACAGATCATATGTTTGTGTGTGACTATGAAGACGGGCAATGGAAAAACCCCAGAATAACCCCGATGGGAACGATTCCAATGCACCCAGCCTGTATGGCCTTACATTATGGACAAGCCTTGTTTGAGGGGATGAAAGCAACCCTCAGTGCAACAGGAACCCCTTTATTATTTCGACCCGAAAAAAATGCCGAACGTCTTAATTTTAGCGCCCGTCGTTTGGGGATGCCTGAGTTTTCTGAAACTCTCTTTGTAGATGCCCTGAAACAATTGGTGCATTTGGATCAAAAATGGATTCCTCCGCATGAAGGAAGTGCACTGTATTTGCGTCCTTTTATGTTTGCTGATGAAGCCTTTATAGGAATGCGTGCGGCCACTTCTTATAAATTTATTGTAATGGCCTCTCCCTCAAAACCGATTTATACCAACCGTATTCGTTTGTATGCCGAGACCACTTTTATTCGTGCAGCACACGGTGGTACAGGTGAAGCTAAAGCCGCAGGAAATTATGCAGCTGCTGTACTTCCAACCGAAATTGCTAAATCCAAAGGATTTGATCAAGTACTTTGGTTAGATGCCAATGAATTTAAGTACATCCAAGAAGTAGGCACCATGAATATCTTTTTTAAGATTAATGGCGGATTTGTCACCCCTTCTTTGGATGGTTCAATTTTAGCAGGAATTACACGAATGAGTGTGATTGATCTTTTACGTCACAAAGGCTATGAAGTCGTAGAGCGACCCATCACAATTGATGAGGTTGTTGAAGCCTCAAATAACGGTCAATTAGAAGAAGCATTTGGAACAGGTACTGCCGTGGGTATTGCAATGATTCAGGAGATTGGATATAAAGATTCGCTCATTCATGTCTCGGACTCAAGTCCTGTGGGGCAATTGGTTTTGGACACTATCAATGGCGTTAGAATTGGAACCCTCCCTGACGAATTGAATTGGATGGTTAACGTAGAAGGTTAAATTTACGCTTGATATTTTTCCAACGATACGCTCTTACAAACGCTCCTTGATCTTCATTAATCAAAAAGGCTTCATTCTTATAGGACGCTTTGATATAGCCTAAGATATAATCCCATAAAAGAGTGATTCGACGTTTTTTGAAAGCTAGTTTTAAGGCGGATAAAAAGGCTAAAACAAATCCGTAGCGCATTTTATAGAGGGCAGTTCCCTGTAAATATTTGGCACTATTATTATAATTTGCACCTGTTGATTTCAGATGCTTGACATGCAAAGCGGCGTCTGTTTCAAATTCCCAACCGTGATAAAGTGCCAATAATTCGTCAATAGTATCCCATCCCATCGATTTTTTGAGCCCTCCAATATCCGAAAAACACGCTTTTTTGTATGCTTTCAATCCCCCTCGAATGTGGTTCTTGGAGGTTAGGTTTTCTAACACCCAGCTTCCATTTTGTTCTATATAACAATGCCCTGCAACCATTCCAAGTTTTGTGTTGTTGGAAAAGTGCTGAACAAGAGTTTCTAAATAATTTTCTGGGAATATTACATCTGCATCAAATTTACAAATAACATCATATTCCGAATCTAAGGATTCATAGCCTTTGTAAAAAGCATTTATAATTTTTCCACCCGGCAAGTGTGCTTCGGAGGAGGTGTTTGAAACCAAGGAAATCCATGGGTATTGTTTGGATAAATCCGTAACAATGGATGCTGTTTCATCAGATGAATGATCGTCCACCACCACAATTTTAGCAGGACGTAAACTTTGATTTATAAGCGATTGGAGTGTCTTGCCAATAAAATCAGCTTCATTATGGGCAGGTATGACAATATAAAACCTCAAATTCTTTCGGCATAAACAATATAATACCTCGGTGTAAACCAACGGAGCAAAGGTCTGAATCCAATTTTATTGGTAGGATTCGTCCATTTTTTAGTAGCAATAATTTTCCATCCTGCTTTTTCTAATAACCAATCAAATTGCCAAGATTCAAACTCATGAAAATGGCGATCTCTAGGGTCTGTTTTACTTCGGTAAGCAGAAGCAAACCACAATCTGAGAGGGATGCTGGCTACAAGTTTTTTGGATTTGATATTTTTTAAAACCGTAAAAGGGGAGAGCAAATGTTCAAAAATTTCAAAAGCGGTCACAACATCAGAAGAGTGCGTTCCAATAGTGGTTGTATCAACATCCAAATCTTCTCCCAAAGTATTGCTTACAGTATAGCCTTCTGTTTTTAGAATTTCAGAAAACGGATTTTCAACCCCTAAATCCAAAATAGTTTCTGTTGGCACAATGTGTTGCTTGAGAAATTCCAGTGTGTGCTTGTAACGTTTCTTAGGAAAATTAGTGGCGTACATATTAGTATTTATAGGTGATAGCGTTGATGTGCATTCCTGCACCGACACTAGCAAATATAACAAGATCTCCTTTATGAAGTTCATGGTCTTTCATATGACCATTTTTGATGAGGTCTAGCAAGGTTGGTACAGTTGCGACGGAACTGTTTCCTAATTTGTGGATACTCATCGGCATAACACTTTCAGGGACAGGTGTTTTGTAAAGTCTGTAGAATCGATTTACAATGGCCTCGTCCATTTTTTCATTGGCTTGATGAATCAATATTTTTTTCACGTCCTTAATGTCCATACCGCTATTGTCCAAACATGTTTTCATGGCTGCAGGTACATTTGATAAAGCGAACTCATATATTTTACGTCCATACATTTTAATGAAACGTGTATCTTCCTCAAAAGATTTGTTGTTTGAACATCCAAAAAACAAATGATAAACCTCGTCAAGTGTGTAAGAAGCAGATTCGTGTGATAATATTCCACCATCTTCTTCTGTTGTTTCAATAATGGTAGCACCAGCTCCATCTGAATAAATCATGGAGTCTCTGTCGTGTGGATCGACCACTCTTGAGAGTGTTTCGGCTCCGATGACTAAACATCTTTTTGCCATCCCTGCTTTAATAAAAGCTTGTGCTTGAATGACACCTTCAACCCAACCTGGGCATCCAAAAAGAATGTCATAAGCCACACATTTTGGATTTTTTATTTTTAAACTGTTTTTGACACGCGCAGCTAAACAGGGTAAAATATCACTTTGAATAGAATCCGATTTGACATCTCCAAAGTTATGGGCAACAATGATGTAGTCTAAAGTTTCAGGATCGATACCTGCATCGGTAATGGCTTTTTCAGCGGCAAACGTCCCTAAATCAGAAGCTGTTAGATGGTTTTCTGCGTAGCGACGTTCGGAAATGCCAGTTATGGCTTTGAATTTTTTTACGATTACCTCATTAGAGGATGGGATTTCAGATCCATCGATGTTTAAAAATGAATGTTGTTGAAAGGCTTCATTTTTAAGTACTAATTTTGGAATGTAACTCCCGACTCCTGTAATTTTGATATTCATAATGTGTGTATTAGGCTTCTTCATATGCTTCTATTGGTGCACATGTACATATTAAATTTCGATCGCCATACGCGTCATCGACTCGACGGACAGACGGCCAAAATTTATCTTCTTTTATATAATCTAATGGAAATGCAGCGACGGCTCTACTGTATGGAAATTCCCATACATCTTTGGTGAGCATTTCTTGTGTGTGCGGTGCGTTTTTCAGTGGGTTGTTAGGTTGGTCTTTGGTAGCATTGTCTATTTCTTTCCGGATCGCAATCATAGCATCACAAAAACGATCCATTTCTGCTTTTCCTTCACTTTCGGTAGGTTCAATCATCATAGTACCAGCGACAGGAAATGAAACTGTGGGCGCATGAAACCCAAAGTCCATCAATCGTTTTGCAATGTCCACTACTTCAATACCTTTTGTTTTAAAACTGCGACAGTCGATAATCATTTCATGAGCCGCACGTCCTTGTTCTCCAGAGTATAATGTATTGTAATGCCCTTGAAGACGTTCTTTGATATAGTTGGCATTAAGGATCGCAATTTTTGTTGAGTTGGTTAATCCTTCAGCTCCTAGCATTTTGATATAGCCATAGGAAATCAAACAGGCCATGGAAGATCCAAAGGGGGCGCCTGAAATGGAATTAATGGCTGCTGACCCTCCTGTTTTAATCAGAGGGTTTCCTGGTAAAAAGGGTGTTAATTGTTTTGCAACACAGATAGGGCCAACGCCAGGACCTCCACCACCATGCGGAATTGCAAATGTTTTGTGAAGGTTCAAGTGACATACATCGGCACCAATATTTCCAGGATTTGTAAGACCTACTTGTGCATTCATGTTTGCGCCATCCATATAAACCTGTCCACCATTGTCATGAATGATTTGAGTAATTTCTTTAATTGCAGATTCGTACACTCCGTGTGTGGAAGGATAGGTGACCATCAAGGCCGCTAAATTATCTTTATGGAGTGTTGCTTTTTCTCTTAAATCTTCCACATCAATATTTCCGTTTTCAGATGATTTTGTTACCACCACTTTCATACCTGCCATTACAGCACTTGCAGGGTTGGTTCCGTGTGCAGAGGATGGAATGATACAGATTTTTCGGTGCTGATCGCCTCTAGATTCATGATAGGCTTTTATGACCATCAATCCAGCAAACTCACCTTGTGCTCCTGAGTTTGGTTGCAGAGACGTTCCTGCAAACCCAGTGATTTCTGTGAGCTGAGCCTCGAGTTTAGAGAGTACAGTTCTGTATCCTTCCACTTGATCTAGGGGAGCGAACGGGTGAATATTACCCCAGTTTGGCCAGCTTAGTGGCAGCATTTCTACCGCAGCATTGAGTTTCATCGTACAAGATCCCAATGAAATCATAGAAAAGTTTAAGGACAAATCCTTGCGTTCCAAACGTTTTATGTAACGCATCAATTCTGTTTCTGAATGGTGACTGTTAAAAATTACATTGGTCATGAAATCAGAGTGACGTTGTGCAGTTTTTGGAATTCTTATGGTTGAATCCAGTACTGGAATTTCAGTGGCTTCTTTCTTGTAAACTTCTGTAAAAATCGACAAAATCAGATTAAGATCTGAGAGCGTTGTTGTTTCATTTATCGAGATTGAAACGGTTGTTTCGTCTGGATAATAAAAATTAACTTCTTTTTGTTCTGCTTTAGTTTTGAGATTAGAATTCTCTGTAACACAAACTTGAACGGTGTCAAAAAAGGACTTATGTACTAATTTAAAACCTAAACCTTCTAGAGCTTCCGCTAAAGCAACGCTTGTAAAATGAATTTTATTGGCTATATATTTAAGACCTTCTGGTCCGTGATATACGGCATACATTCCTGCCATAACCGCCAGTAATACTTGTGCAGTACAAATATTGGAAGTTGCCCGATCTCTTTTGATGTGTTGTTCGCGCGTTTGGAGTGCCATTCGTAAAGCACGATTACCATCCATGTCTTTAGTGACTCCAATGATTCTGCCAGGAATAAATCGTTTGTATATTTCTTTTGTTGCAAAATAGGCAGCATGCGGCCCACCATAACCCATCGGAATTCCAAAACGCTGCGTGGTGCCTACTACGACATCTGCACCCATTTTACCTGGAGCTTCTAAAAGAACTAAACTAAGAATATCAGCAGCAACCGCTACTTTAATATCATTTTGATTCGAATTAGAAATAAAGCTATTCAAGTCCATAATCACACCCGACTTTCCTGGATACTGAAGGAGCGCCCCAAAAAAATCTTTTGAAAAATCAAAATCGTTTGCATCCCCTAATACAAGTTCAATTCCAATCGGAGTTGCTCGCGTTTTTAAGACAGATAGTGTTTGTGGTAATACTTCATCCGAAACAAAAAACTTTACTGTGTCTGCTTTTACTTGCGTTTTTGGACGGACTGCAAATAAGAGTGCCATTGCTTCAGCTGCTGCCGTACTTTCATCCAATAATGAGGCATTTGCAAGCTCCATTCCTGTCAAGTCAGAAATCATGGTTTGATAATTGAGCAATGCTTCTAAACGTCCTTGAGCAATCTCAGCTTGGTAGGGTGTATAAGCCGTGTACCATCCCGGATTTTCTAGAATATTTCTTTGAATAACCGCTGGAAGATTGGAAGGGTGGTAGCCCATTCCAATAAAAGATTTATAGACCTTGTTTTTTGAGGCGAGCTGATGAATGTGTTCAATATATTCTTGCTCACTTAAAGGCGCTTCTAAGTTTAAGGGAGATTGGAGTCGAATGTTATCGGGAACGGTTTCACTGATTAATTCTTCGATAGAATTTGACCCAACAAGCTTTAACATCTCATTGCAGTGTGCTTCTTTTGGTCCGATATGCCTTGCGGCAAATACATCTGTTTTCATCGTGAAAGATTCATAAATAGATAGCAAAATTAAGGAATTTAATAAAGATTTAATTTTCTAAAAATTAAAGTTATCAAACAAATAAAAGGGTTATTAACAGTTTACTTATTTTTGTTTTATGATTCGTTTTAAGAGCTTCCTTGATTTTTATATAAATAGTAGTATGCATGTTGCATTTGCAGTGCTTTCTTTTTGTGTTTTAACAGCTTATGAATTCGAATTAAATATTCCAATAATTTTTTATGCGGCTGCTTTTTGTGCGTCAGTTGCTGGCTATAATTTTGTCAAGTATTTTGGTTTTACCAAGTTTTATTACCGCTCTCTTACAACTCGATTAAAATACATTCAATTGGTGTCTGTTTTGAGTTTGATAGGGTTTGTGTCTGTATTTTTTCAACTGCAGCAAAACAGTCAAATTCTCTTTGTGTTTTTAGGATTGATCACTTTTTTCTATGCAATTCCTATGGGAGTTAAGACTCCGAAAAACTTAAGGTCAATAGGGGGTGTTAAAATTTATATTATTGCAGTTGTTTGGGCGATGACAACGGTGGTATTACCTGTTTTAGAATCTAAACTAGCACTCAATATGAATCATTGGATTTTAGTGGTACAACGTACATTTATCGTTATTGTTTTAATGCTTCCTTTTGAAATTCGCGATTTAGACGAAGATCAAGTTCACCTTTCAACCATTCCACAAAAAATTGGAATTAAAAACACTAAGATTATAGGATATGCTTTGATAGGGGATTCTATTTTGTTAGAGTTTTTTAAAGATCAATTCAGTCAAAATAATTTTTTATTGGTATGCTTTATAGGAGCTCTGTCGGCAGTATTTTTGGCTAAAAGTAAGAAACAACAAGGAGAATATTACGCTGCTTTTTGGGTAGAATCTATTCCTGTTTTAGCTCTTCTTTTTGTGGGTATTTTAACTCTGATTCAAAAGACCGGATCTTTTTAGTAAGGCTTCTGATTTTGGTTTTTGTCCTCGAAATTTAACATACAATTCCAATGGGTCTTGTGTGCCTCCTTTACTTAATATATGTGTTTTGAAAGCTTTAGCAATGTGTGGGTCAAAAAGATTATTTTCTTTAAAATATTCAAACGCATCTGCATCTAAAACTTCGGCCCATTTGTAGCTGTAATATCCTGATGAATAGCCCCCTTGAAATATATGTGCAAATGCTGTTGACATACAATTTTGTGGGACATCCGGAAACAATTGAGTTTCAAAGAAGGCAGCGGTTTCATGCTGTTTTACATCTGTTATTTGAGTTGGGTCAATTCCGTGCCAACTCATGTCCAATAACCCAAAACTCAACTGTCTAAGCGTTTGCATTCCTTGTTGAAATGTAGAAGCTGCTTTTATTTTTTCAATAAGATCCATAGGGATGATTTCACCCGTTTGGTAATGCTTAGCAAAGAGTGCTAACGCTTCTTTTTCATAACACCAATTTTCCATAATTTGACTTGGGAGTTCTACAAAGTCCCATGCTACGCTAGTTCCTGATAAACTCGGATATACAGTGTTTGCTAGCATTCCATGAAGAGCGTGTCCAAACTCATGAAAAAGTGTGGTCACTTCATTAAACGTCAATAAAGATGGTTTTGTGGCAGTCGGTTTTGTGAAATTACAAACGATGGATACGTGTGGTCTTTCGTTTACTGTGTTTTTTACATATTGTGATTTGAATGAGGTCATCCAAGCGCCATTGCGTTTGCCAGCTCTCGGGAAAAAATCAGCGTAAAAAATGGCCACTAAGTTTTGTTTTGAATCCTCAACCTTGTAGGTCATCACCTCCTTGTGATAGATGTCAATTGCATCTGTTTGTATAAACCGTAATCCAAATAATTTTTTGGCAACTTCAAAAGCCCCTTTAATAACATGTTCTAATTTAAAGTAAGGTTTTAATTGTTCGTCATCAAAATTGAAGCGTTGTTGTTTTAGCTTTTCAGAATAATAAGCACTGTCCCATTTTTCCAAACGCTCAATACCGTCTAGTTTTTTGGCAAAACGCTCCAGTTCATCAAATTCTTTTTTGGCAGCTGGCAGTGCTTTTTCCAAGAGGTCTTCTAAAAAAGTGTGCACAGTTTCTGGTGTTTTAGCCATTCGTTCTTCCAATACAAAATGCGCATGTGTTTGGTAGCCCAGAAGTTGTGCTCTTTTGTAACGTAACTGTGCAATTTTTAACACAATGGCTTGATTGTCTAAAGCATCATTTTGAAACCCTTTTTGTCCAAATGCGAGTGCAAGTTTTTTTCGTAAGGTTCTATTTTTAGCATAAGTCATAAATGGAATATAGCTCGGATAGTCAAGAGTAATCAACCAACCTTTTTTGTTCTTTTCATCTGCCAGTTGTTTGGCAGCTTCAATGGCACCTTCAGGCAGTCCGTCTAAATCTGACCGTTTGGAAATTAGAAGTTCATACCGGTTTGTTTCAGCTAAAATATTTTCTCCAAAGGTAAGTTGTAGTTGACTTTGCTCTTTATCAATAGCACGTAATAGCTCTTTTTGTGTGGTGTTGAGGTTGGCACCATTTCTAGAAAATCCTTTGTATTTTTTATCTAAAAGAGTTTTTTGTTCTTCCGTTAATGAAAGTGATTCTTTGTTGTTGTAAACTGATTTAACGCGTTCAAAAAGCACTGTGTTTAAAGCCACATCATTTGAAAACTCAGTTAGCAGGGGCGATACTTCTTGAGCTATTTTTTGAATTTCTTCTTTTGTTTCTGCGGCATTCAAATTAAAGAAAATACTAGAAATACGATCGAGTTGCTCTCCTGAGAATTCTAAGGCTTCAATTGTATTTTCAAATGAAGGGGTTGCTTTATTTTCAACAATCTGACTAATTTCAATTTTGGCACTTTCAATCGCTTTTACAAATGCAGGTAAAAAGGTCTCTGTTTTAATTTTTGAAAAAGGTGCGGTATTGTAAGGCGTTTCAAAACGCGTATCGAGTACGTTCATAGGGATATTTTGGGAAAACTTAGGAATTAATATTCTTGGATGCCTCCATGACTTTAGCTTTCATTCCTTCTTTGTAAATTAATAATTTATCTAAAACACAATTGTCTGAAGCGCCAATAATTTGTGCAGCTAAGATGCCCGCATTTTTAGCACCATTCAAAGCAACGGTTGCCACAGGAACCCCTCCAGGCATTTGCAAGATGGATAATATAGAGTCCCATCCGTCAATCGAGTTGCTAGATTTTACAGGGACTCCGATGACTGGTAAAGGACTCAAAGAGGCAATCATTCCAGGTAAATGTGCAGCACCTCCAGCTCCGGCAATGATGACCTTCAATCCACGCTGATGTGCTTTTGACCCGTATTCAAATAACTTTTCGGGGGTTCGGTGCGCAGATACAATATCCACTTCGAATTGGATGTCAAATCCTTCTAGAATTGCAATTGCTTCTTTCATGACAGGCATGTCGCTGTCGCTTCCCATAATGATTCCTACTTGTGCCATATTATTTACTTATTACTTTGATTGTTTGTTTTACTTTTTGGGCGATTGTACGTGCAGTATCGATATTAGAATTAACGATGGTTACATGTCCCATTTTGCGAAAGGGACGTGTTTGTTTCTTTCCATAGATGTGTGGTGTCACACCTTCCATTTCCATTAATTTTTCTATGTTTTTATAAAGGACTTCACCCGTATTATTTTCAGCACCTACCAAATTAACCATCACGCCGCATAGTTTGTTTTTGGTACTGCCCATTGGTAATCCCAAAATTGCTCTAATGTGTTGTTCGAATTGGGAGGTATAACTTGCTTCTATGGTTTGGTGTCCAGAGTTATGAGGTCTAGGAGCAACTTCATTAATCAGGATTTCATCATTTTTTGTGAGAAACAGCTCAACGGCCAAAAGTCCCACGTGTTCAAATGCGGCGGATGTTTTTAGTGCAATTAATTCTGCTCTCTTTGCAATGTCTTTTGAGATTCTTGCGGGACATAACACATATTCCACTTGATTTGCCTCTGGATGAAACTCCATCTCTACAACAGGATATACTTTTACATCTCCATTTTCATTTCTCGAAATAATTACAGCCAATTCATTTTTAAAAGGTACAAGATCTTCGGTAATGCACTCTACATTTGGTAAGTCTTTCAAATCATCGACTGAGCGTACAATTTTCACACCGGTGCCGTCATAACCAAACTGAGCACTTTTCCATACAAATGGAAACTCAATACTGCTGTGTTCAATGGCGGTGTAAATTTCATTGGTAAAGGAAAACCTTTTGAAAGCAGCTGTGGGTAAATTATGATCGACATAAAACAATTTTTGTTTTGCTTTATTTTGAATGGTTTCTAATGTCTTTGCAGAAGGAAACACTTTTATTCCTTCTTTTTCGAGTGCTTTGAGAGCATTGACATTGACATTTTCAATTTCGATGGTGAGGATATTTACTTTTTTCCCAAAATTATAAACGGTGTCATAATCCATTAAATCTCCTTCAAAGAACTCATTACAGGCAAGTTTGCTAGGAGCTTCTGTGCTGGGGTCTAAAACACAGGTATAAATGTCAAATTTTCGGGTTGTGTAAAGTAACATTTTTCCGAGTTGACCTCCACCTAAAATACCAAGCTTGAAGTTTGATGAAAAATACTCCATTTTAAGATTTTCTTGAATGATTTTATAAATTCATGACAAAAATACACTTAAAAATGAAATCGAACACTAAAATCGGCCATCAAAACGAATCAAAACCTTAACAAATGATTATCTTTGTAGCTTGATTTTAGTGACAAAGAATGTCCCAATTTTGTAGTCTGTATTTTAAAAAGTTTAAATAAAAATGAAAAATCTAGTATTATTTGGCCCTCCAGGCGCTGGTAAAGGAACACAAGCCGCTTTTTTAAAAGAAACCTATGGTTTGATTCATATCTCAACTGGAGATGTGTTTCGTTTTAATATTAAAAATGAAACCGAATTAGGAACTTTAGCCAAGTCTTTCATGGACAAAGGCGAGTTGGTTCCAGATCAAGTTACGATTGACATGCTAAGTGCAGAAGTCGCTAAAAATCTAGATTCAAAAGGATTTATTTTTGATGGATTTCCCAGAAATGTATTACAAGCCGAGGCTTTGGACACGCTTTTGAGTTCTTATGATACTGAAATCAGTGCTATGATTGCTTTGGAAGTAGACGATGAGGTTTTGGTTGAACGCCTTCTAAAAAGGGGTAAAACTAGTGGAAGAGCAGATGATGCTAATGAAACGGTCGTTAGAAATAGAATAAAAATATATTACGCTGAAACCGCTATATTAAAGTCGTATTATGCGGCAAAGAATAAGTATTTTGGCGTGGATGGCGTTGGATCAGTAGAAGATATTACGGTCCGATTGAATACAGTAATTAATACGCTGTAACATAAAACTCATTAGATGACTGAAGGTAATTTTGTAGATTATGTAAAAATGTTTGCCTGCTCTGGTAAGGGTGGAAAAGGATCTGTACACCTTCATCGTGAGAAATTCATCACAAAAGGAGGTCCCGATGGTGGTGATGGAGGTCGGGGAGGCCATGTGATTGTTCGTGGAAATGAACACCTTTGGACGTTACACCATCTGAAATTTAAACGCCACTTTAGAGCTGGTCACGGAGGAAGCGGCAGTAAAAGTCGCAGTACAGGAGCAGACGGAGAAGACGTGTATATTGACGTCCCTTTGGGAACGGTTCTTAGAGATACAGATACAAACGAATTCCTTTTTGAAATTACTAAAAACCATGAAGAAGTCATTCTTTGTGAAGGGGGCAAAGGCGGTTTAGGAAATTGGCATTTTAGATCTTCAACAAACCAAACTCCACGCTATGCACAACCTGGACTTCCAATGGAAGAAAAATATGTGACTCTCGAACTCAAAATCTTAGCAGATGTTGGGTTGGTTGGATTTCCAAATGCAGGTAAATCAACATTGCTTTCCGTAGTTACATCTGCAAAACCAAAGATTGCCGATTATGAGTTTACGACTTTAAAACCAAATTTAGGGATTGTAGAATACCGCGATTACCAATCCTTTGTGATGGCTGATATCCCAGGAATTATTGAAGGTGCTGCAGAAGGAAAAGGTTTGGGACATTATTTTTTACGTCATATCGAAAGAAACTCTATTTTATTGTTTTTGATTCCTGCCGATGCGGACAATATCAGAAAACAATATGATATTTTACTGGATGAATTGCGTCGCTATAATCCAGAGATGCTCGATAAGGACCGACTGATTGCGATCTCTAAAAGTGATCTGTTGGATGAAGAGCTAAAGACAGAGCTTGCCCAAGAGTTAGATGCTGAATTACCCATTGATTATTTGTTTATTTCATCGGTATCCCAAACAGGAATTATTCAACTCAAAGATAGTTTGTGGGCGATTTTAAACCGTTAAAAAACTAAAGGCATGCAAAAATTCTTACTAATTTTGTTATGTCCATGGTTCTTAACAGGTCAAAACTACACCAATGAAATTGACTCCTTATTTGAAGCTAAAAATTACGCTCTAGCGGTTCAAAAGTTAGAGCTTTATTTATCTAAAACTCCTCAAGATTTGGTGTTGTTAGAGTTGATGGGAGATGCCTATGGTTTTCAAAGCAATTGGAACAGAGCAGCTGCGTATTACGAACAACTTTGCGATATCGCTCCTGAGAATGCTACATATCATTATAAGTACGGAGGCGTTTTGGGGAAACTAGCAAAAGAGGGCTCTAAATTAAAAGCAGTCGGATTAATTTCCAAAGTAAAAATGTCATTTTTTAAAGCTGCAGAATTAGATCCCACTCATATGGAGGTTCGCTGGGCAATGGTAGAACTATACACCCAATTACCTGGATTTTTAGGAGGGAGTTACAACAAGGCATTAGTTTATGCCAATGAATTAGAACAGTTTTCCGATCTTAATGGATATTTTGCTAAAGCATATATTTATGAAAACTCAAATCAAGATGAATTAGCAAAAACGCATTATAAAAAAGGGTTGGAAAGCCTGGAGAAACTCGCTTTTTTTCAATCAGATGGATCAAATATGACTCATTTAAACGCACACTACAATTCGCTGCATTTTCGTGTTGCTAAAGCCTGTGTTGTTCATGACACACAACTATCTTTAGGACACCATTATCTTCAAGTTTATATAGATAATTTTTCATCTAAAGATGACGCCCCTTTAGAAGTTGCTTATGTAGTTCAAGCACAGTTGTTTAAACTTCAGAAAAAATTTCCTGAGGCACTTACCTCCATTGAAAAAGCCCTTTCAATAACACCTGAGTTTAAACCTGCATTGAAAGAAAAGCAATCAATTTTATTGTTAAAGCCTTAAAGAAATCTAAGCTCATTACGTATATTTACCTCTCATAAACTTATACTATGAATGTACATTTTATTGCAATTGGAGGTGCTGCGATGCATAATTTAGCGTTGGCACTTCACCATAAAGGAATGCAAGTTACAGGAAGTGATGACACTATTTTTGAGCCTTCTAAATCGCGATTAAACGCTGCTGGACTGTTGCCAACTAGTTTTGGATGGTTCTCTGAAAAAATCACTAAAAACTTAGATGCAGTTGTACTTGGAATGCATGCTAAAGAGGACAATCCCGAACTCTTGAGAGCCCAAGAATTAGGATTGAAAATATATTCATATCCTGAGTTTTTATACGAACAATCCAAACATAAAACACGTGTAGTGATAGGCGGAAGTCACGGAAAAACAACCATCACAGCGATGATATTACACGTTTTAAATTACCATGATATCGAAGTTGATTATATGGTAGGTGCGCAGTTGGAAGGGTTTGATGTGATGGTAAAACTTACCGATGAGGCCGATTTTATGGTTCTTGAGGGAGATGAATATTTGAGTTCTCCAATTGATCGCCGCCCAAAATTTCATTTATACCAAACGAATATTGCACTATTAAGTGGTATTGCGTGGGATCATATCAACGTGTTTCCAACTTTTGAAAATTACCTAAACCAATTTAAAATTTTTGTAGACAGTATCACAGTTGGAGGTAGTATTTCCTACAATACCGAGGATCCTCATGTGAAATCAATTGTTGAAAACAGCGAAAATCAAATTCGTAAATTTCCATACCAAACTCCTAAACATACCATTGAAGAGGGGGTCACGTATTTAGACACAGAAGAAGGCCCTCTTCCGCTTGAAGTTTTTGGAGCCCACAACCTAAATAATCTTGCAGGTTCAAAGTGGATTTGCCAACAAATGGGAGTTGATCAGGATGATTTTTATGAAGCAATTTCAAGTTTTTCAGGTGCGAGTAAACGCTTAGAAAAAGTAGCAGAAAATGCTAATTGTGTAGTTTATAAAGATTTTGCACATTCTCCAAGTAAGGTCAAAGCGACTACAGAAGCCGTTAAATCCCAATATCCAAACCGCCCCCTAGTTGCCTGCTTAGAATTACATACGTATAGCAGTTTAAATGCAACTTTTCTAGAACATTACAAGGGTACTTTAGATGCTGCAGATACAGCAGTGGTGTTTTATTCACCACAAGCCGTTGAAATAAAAAAATTAGATTCGGTAAGTAAAATTCAAATCGAAACTGCTTTTGAACGTGAAGACTTGACTATTTTTACAGATCCTATTCCTTTTAAAAACTTTATAAATTCCTTAAAGTTTGCTCAAAAAACAGTATTGCTCATGAGTTCTGGAAGTTATGGTAACTTGGACTTCGAAGCTCTTAAAAATAAGGTTTCTGACCCAAATTGAGTTTTAAATTAAAAAAAATAACTTCTAAAATTTATGACAATGTTCCCCAAATCATTCTCCATAAAAAATTAGCCTCAAGATGACCGTCCTCGAGAAAAATTAAGAGATAAAGGCCCCCGATCTTTAAGCAATGCAGAATTAATAGCGATTTTAATTGGCTCTGGATCGGTACAAGAATCGGCAGTAGATTTATCCAAACGAATTTTAGCAAGTGTTGATCATGATTTACAAAGCGTTGGGAAATTGTCAATCACTCAATTAATGAAGTTCAAAGGAATAGGGGAAGCAAAGGCCATTAAAATTGCGGCTGCCATGGAACTGGGCTATCGTCGTAGCGAAACCCATCAAAAAGAATTGGATAAAATCTCATCAAGTAAATCGGTATTTGAGATTATGAATCCGCTTTTGGGACATATTTCTCATGAAGAATTTTGGGTTTTATTCCTCAATAACTCCAATAAAATTTTAGCTAAAACACAGCTTAGCAAAGGAGGAATGACAAGTACTATTGTGGACGTTCGTATTGTTATGAAGCAGGCACTAGAGCATTCTGCCGTCGCTATTATTTTGGTACATAACCATCCCTCTGGATCCCTAATCCCAAGTAAATCGGATACCCAATTAACGGAAAAATTTAAATTGGCAGCAGAAAGTATAGATATTAAATTCATAGACCATATAATTGTCACAGAAAAGACCTATTTTAGTTTTGCCGATGAACGCTTAATATAATGCTGTTAGTTTACACTTCTAAAATTACTCCTAGACTCAAATTTGTTTTTAAACAAATCTGCACAAGAATTCTCTACATTCCTGTTTCTTTTACAAATGTAATTGAGGAGTTTATAGCCCATGATGATCTTAAAATGTCATATGGAGCTCAGCCCTTAGGAAGTGAGTTTTTTGTTAGAAGTAATGGACTTTTGTTAGAACAAGGTTTGTCGGATTTAGAGCTCAATGTTCAGATCTGGGAGGAGACTAAATGCTTTTTTAGTAGTGGTGAAAAAAGCCACATCCCTTTTGATATTTTCTCTGCAGCCTTTTATTTGTTAAGTCGATATGAAGAGTATTTACCGCATGTTAAAGATAGTTATGGGCGTTTTACCAAAGAAGAAAGTTTAGCCTTTAAATCGGGATTTTTACACCAACCTGTGATTGATATATGGGCTTATAAATTTAAAGATGCCCTACAAGTGCAGTATCCACATTATGAGTTTTATTCTCGTAAGTTTTCAATTAATCCCGTGATTGATGTGCCTGTCGCGTATTATTTTAAAAATAAAGGATTTTTAAGAACTATAGGCGGGATTGGATCTGATTTATTTCGGTTTCGGTTTAAGTTATTGTACGAACGTTTTCCAGTGTTGTTTGGATTTAAAAAAGATCCCTATGACAATTTTAAATGGATTATAAACCGTCAAAAAACGACACAAACTAAGTTCAATGTATTTTTTATAATCGGAAAATTAACGACTTATGATAATAATATCAGCATCAATAAAAAGGAGTTTGTTTCTTTGATTAAAGCGGTAGCTGATTATTGTAATGTAGGAATCAAAGCCTCTTATATGGCTTTGGACTCTATTGATGTCATGAAATCAGAAAAACGACAAATGGATGCAATTGTAAACTCCGTGACCACCTCGGCACGTTCATCGTTTTCTAAAGTGAATTTACCAACGACTTATCGAAATTTTATTGATCTTGAGATTAATGCAGATTATACAATGGGGTATCCAGATTCGATTGGATTTAGAGCGGGTACTTGCACCCCGTTTTTGTTTTATGATTTAGATTATGAAATTCAAACACCCCTGATGATTCACCCTTTCCAATTGATGGATTTTGTGCTGCTTAAACACGCCTCATTTTTAGATAAAAAAGAAACCTTGCTAAAAGCCATTTCAGAAGTGAAAAAGGTCAATGGAAGGTTTACATTTATTTTTCACAACTATGCGTTTAGCCCCTTTAAACGTTGGTCCGATTTCAAAGCCTTATTTAATATAATATTAGACTGCTCAAATGACATTTCATCATAAAAAACATATTTTTTTTGATCTCGATCATACCCTTTGGGATTTTGATAAAAACTCCGCATTGACTTTTGATAAAATATTTAAATTAAATAGTTTGGATATTGATTTGAATTCTTTTTTGGAGGTTTATGTGCCTATCAATCTGCGGTACTGGAAGCTGTATCGAGATGAGAAGATTGATAAAAAGAGCTTGAAATTTGCCCGTCTCAAGGATGCCTTTAAAGAATTAGATATAGAAGTGTCCACAAGAATTATCCATAAATTGTCAGATGATTATATTTTGCATTTACCAACGTTTAATCACCTATTCCCTGGAACGATTGAACTTTTAGAATACTTGCAACCAAACTATATACTTCACATCATTACTAATGGGTTCAAAGAGGTTCAGCATGGAAAATTAAACCAATCGAATATTGATCATTTTTTTCAAACAGTGACCAACTCTGAAATGGTGGGCGTCAAGAAACCAAATCCTAAGATTTTTAACCATGCACTTCAAATGGCCAAAGCAACCCCAGAAGAAAGTTTGATGATAGGAGATAATCTAGAGGCAGATGTTTTAGGTGCTCTTAATTTTGGGATGGAAGCGATTTGTTTTAATTACCACAAGGAAACTTTAGCAGCGGATATTATTTGTGTAGATCATTTATTAGAATTAAAAAAGTATATATAAAAAATAAAAATGTAATTTTTTCGTTCCAAGAATACTATAAACCTAATTTATTTATGAAAACACAATCTTTCTTTATAAAACACATATCCTTACTTTTTGTTTTAGGAACTTGCTTATCGTGTATCAAAGATACAGATTTTGAACAAGATGATGCGCTTATTTTATATCCTACAGTGGAACTTAATTTAGTAAATGCTCAAGAACCAGCTGCATCCTTTGTTGATTCCTCAGGGACTGAATTGCCCTTCATCTCTGATCAAGTTGTTTTTGATGTTTTTAACTCAGGGTTTAGTATTGACAACCTGATAAAAGCAGAACTAGTTTTTGGAATCACGAATAGTATTAACAAAGCTTTTCAGATTAAGGTTGATTTTTATGACAACGCAGATGCGCTTCAACATACGTTTTCAATAGATATAGACAACTCTCCCTCAAATACCCCTCTGTTTACTGAACACATAGAAGTTTTTGAAAACATGAGTTTAACAGCTCTAAAATCTACACATAAACTGAATATTACATTCACTTTGATTTCTACTCCTACGAGCTCTGTTTTAACTTCTGGTTCTGAAGGAAGTATTCTCTTCGCATCCAAAGGAGTTTTCTATTTAAAAATATCTTCATGAAGTGGCTTTTCTTTTTAGGTGTATTTTTGTCCCTACATGCACAAAACAAGCAGCTTCTATATGGATTTAATGAAGTACCACAACAGCTTCTTTTAAACCCTGGAGGCCAAGTCGATTTCCGTGGATATGTCGGGATTCCTTTGCTTTCTCATATTCATTTAAATGCTGGAATCACTGGATTTTCTGCATTTGATATTTTTGCTGACGATGGAAGAGATTTTAATCAAAAACTAAGAGAGGTTGCTTATAGCATGGATTCAAAAGATTTTGTGGGATTTAATCAACAATTAGATGTTTTTTCAGCTGGATTTTCTGTAAACACATCTTTAGAAAAAAAGTTATTTATATCCTTTGGAATGTATCAAGAATCCGATATATTTTCCTATTTCCCAAAGGATTATGCAGTCCTAGCTAATGAAGGCAATTACAATAATTTAAACAGGCGTTTCGATTTTGGTCAGTTGAGCGTCAGTGCCGAAGTGTTATCTGTATTTCATGTAGGGTTGAATAAAAAAATTAACTCTAAATGGACCTTAGGAATCAGGGGGAAAGTCTATTCTAGTATTGTACAACTGTCCTCAACAAAAAATCAAGGTTCCTTTATTACGGTTCCGACTGCTAATAATAATTTGAATCATATCTTTGATCTAGACATGAGCTTACAAACATCTGGAATTTCTTTTCTAAGTGAACCTGAAGTTAATGATGAATTAGGGATTCTAAAAAAACGCTTATTATTTGGCGGGAATCTAGGCGTTGGAATTGATCTTGGATTTACCCATCAGCCCGCACCAGAATGGACGATTGATGCCAGTCTTCAAGACATTGGTTTTATCAACTATTCTAAGGATGTTAAAAATTATATTTTAGATAAGTATCTAGCTTATGATGGGATTCAAGCTGTATTTCCAGAAATTACATCGGGACTAACGGCTCAAGATTACTGGAATGAGGTTAGTAGTGATTTTGATAATTTAGTTGAAATTGATAGCACCACAATATCGTACACAAAATGGCGACCACTAAAACTCAATAGTTCGGTGAGTTATAACTTTGGAAGAAAAATAAATAAAGAATGTAATTGTCTTGATAAATCAGATCCAACCTTTCAAAATAGAGTAGGAGCACATCTCTTTGCAATGAATCGTCCCAATCATTTACAATGGGCTTTAACGCTATTTTATTTTAGAAAATTTTATAAAAACCTTCAAATAAAGACGACCTATACAGTAGATGCCTTTTCATTTTCTAATGTTGGACTAGGCATGTCTGCCGCTCTGGGACCTCTGCAGTTTTATATTATGGCTGATAATTTATTGGAATATCAAAACTTAGCTAAATCACAAAGTGTATCTTTACAACTAGGCTTTAACTATATATTTTAAAAATTATGAAAACTAAAATTTGTGTTTTTCTTCTAATATTGAGCGCCACTACAAGTTTATGGGCTCAATTGAGTATCAATGATTATAAATACGTTTCAGTACCAGATAAATTTGATTTTTTAAAATCAAATGATCAATATCAATTGAATTCTTTAACAAAGTATCTGTTAACAAAGAATGGATTTACAGTGCTGAATAAATCGGATAATTACCCAAAGGATTTAGCTCAAAACAATTGTTTACTACTGAATGCAAATGTGGTTAAGATAAAAGGATTATTAATAACAAAACTACAACTGCTGCTGACCAATTGTAAAAATACGGTTGTTTTTTCTTCCGAAATTGGAAAATCCAAACTTAAGGATTATCAGAAAGCCTATCATGAAGCGCTTCGAGATGTTTTTACTTTAAGTGAATTTAATTATGCTTATGAGCCGTCAGATCGTACGGATGTTTTGCCTAAAACACCAGAAATGACGCCTATTGAACCCACATCTGAAATCGTTTCTGAACAACCACAAGCCCCATCAGTTCCGGCTGTTGAGGTGGCTTCGGGTTTGATTATTCAGCAAACCAACTCGGGCTTTGATTTTATAAATAGTGATTCTAAAACGGTTAAATATTCCGTGCACGCAACACTCTTTGAGAATGTTTATATTATTGAAGGGATGGAAGGAATTATTTATAAACGCGGACAAAGTTGGGTTCGTGAATCTATTGAAAATGGGAAAACTACCATTGAAGCCTTGAACATTCAACGCTAGGAACTATACTTGTCTTTCCAACGTTGTTTCAAAAATTCTTGTTGGGCATTTTCACGGGGATTGTTTCCAGGTTTGTAAAATCGAGTATTTTCGATTCCTTCGGGTAAAAATTCTTGAGCCACAAAATTCAGGTCGTAATTATGAGCGTACTTATAAGACTCACCATAGCCTAAATCTTTCATCAATTTAGTGGGTGCGTTTCGAATGTCTAGGGGTACTGCAAGATTCCCGGTGTTTTTCACAACATCAATTGCTTGATTGATTGCGGCATAGGCTGCATTACTTTTTGGCGAGCAGGCCAAGTAGGTCGCACATTGGCTTAATATAATACGACTTTCGGGCATGCCTATTGCTGAGACCGATTGAAAGGTGCTATTGGCTAATACCAATGCCGTTGGGTTGGCGTTTCCAATATCTTCGCTTGCAAGGATAAGCATACGTCGTGCAATAAACTTTACGTCCTCGCCACCTTCTAGCATACGTGCCAACCAATAGACGGCACCATTTGGGTCGCTCCCACGAATGGATTTAATAAAGGCCGAAATAATATCGTAATGCTGATCGCCTGTTTTATCATATAAAACCGTATTGTTTTGAACCTTATCTAACACCAATTGATTTGTAATGGTTACATTGGTGGCACTGTCTGAATTGACAATTAATTCAAAAATATTTAATAATTTTCGAGCATCCCCGCCTGACAATCGCAGTAAGGCTTCGGTTTCTAGGAGTATAATGTTCTTTTTTGAAAGGAGCTCATCGGTTTCAATAGCCCGTTTTAGCAACGCCTCTAAATCGCTGGTATCAAACGGTTTTAAAGTGTAAACCTGACAACGAGAGAGGAGGGCAGAGATGACTTCAAAACTTGGATTTTCTGTGGTGGCTCCAATCAGTGTGACCCATCCTTTTTCCACGGCTTGCAACAGTGAATCTTGCTGTGATTTACTAAAACGATGAATTTCATCTATAAATAAAATAGGGTTTTTGGTCGTAAATAAACCACCTCCAGTTTTGGCTTTTTCAATGACTTCCCGCACATCTTTCACGCCAGAACTGATAGCACTTAAGGTATAGAAAGGACGTTCGGACTCGGTAGCAATGATGGTGGCAAGGGTGGTTTTTCCGATGCCAGGAGGGCCCCAAAAAATCATGGAGGGAATTAATCCTTGTTTTAATGCTTGTGTTAATGCTCCGTTGGATCCAATAAGGTGTGATTGACTGATGTAATCGGCCAGTTTTTTTGGACGTAAGCGTTCTGCTAAGGGTGCATTCATCCTACAAAACTAAAGTTTTTTTTTATATAAATCTGACATTCTAACATATTGCCATTTTTTGGCGGGTTATTTGCTAGTGTTTAGTAAATTTATAACCATGAATCCACAACAACCCTTTCGATTTTCTACAGGCGTCATTGGCTATCCAATAGCGTTTGTGTTATTGATTTGGATTGTATTTTGGGTTGAAATTAGGTTTGGATACCGCTTCAATACCTTGGGTGTATTTCCAAGAACAGTATCAGGTTTGAGAGGTGTTGTTTTTAGTCCTTTTATCCATGGGAGTTTAGAGCATTTATACCATAATTCTACCCCTTTGTTGGTGTTGTCAACAGCTCTTTTTTATTTTTATCGTCCAATTGCGTGGAAGGTTATTTTATTAGGAATTTTATTTTCAGGACTTTTCACTTGGGGTATAGGAAGTGCTGGTTATCATATTGGCGCCAGTGGTCTTATCTATGTACTTATGAGTTTTATGCTTTTTAAAGGGATTTTTTCTAAACATTATCGCCTTACGGCACTTTCATTTTTAGTTATTTTTTTATATGGTAGTATGTTGTGGTATGTTTTTCCGATCAAAGAAAATATGTCATGGGAAGGCCATTTATCAGGATTATTGGTGGGGTTTATATTCGCCTTAGTTTTCAAGACGTCCATTGCCAAACCTCCCAAATATGTATGGGAACAGGAACATTATGATGAATCAGAGGATCCTTTTTTACAACAGTTTGATGCGGAGGGTAATTTTATAGAAATGTCAGAAGAAGAAGATCATACGGCAGACAGCTCTTTAGAAGTGCGTTATAATTTTAAAGAAAAGGATATTTAGAGACGTTGTCTTACGATTTCATAAAGAAAAGCACCACAAGCTACAGAAACATTTAAAGAGGCAATACTGCCTTGCATGGGGAGTTTTGCTTTGTTGTCCACTAATTTCAAGATAGAAGGGTTGATACCACGATCTTCAGAACCCATAATAATGGCACAACCGTCTTTAAAATCGATGTCGAAAATAGTATTTTCTGTTTTTTCTGTGGCGGCAATGACTTTTATATCAGAGGCTTGTAAATAAAACATGGCATCTTTAATATGATCTACTTTACAGATGGGAATGTTAAATACGGCACCTGCACTTGTTTTTACGGTATCTCCATTTATTGGAGCAGCACCGCTTTTTTGAATGATAATTCCATCCACGCCAGTACATTCGGCAGTTCTGATAATGGCTCCAAAATTACGCACATCACTGAGTTGGTCTAGGAGAAGAAACAATGGGTTTTTTTTGGTTTCTTTGACTGAAGTTATTAGTTCTTCCAAATTATAAAATGCAATTGGCGACATGTTGGCCACTGCCCCTTGATGGTTATGCGGAGTCAATCGGTTTAGTTTTTCAACAGGCACATACGAAACGTTGACGTTGTGTTTTCTCAATAGTTTTTCTAACTCCGTGAACAATTCGCCACTGAGTCCTTTTTGTAAAAAAACCTTGTCTATGGTATTTTCAGCTTCCACAGCTTCAATGATGGCACGAAGGCCGTATATTTTGGTTTCTTTTTCCATATAGCAAAAGTAAGAAATCGGACGACAATAGCGGCTAATTCTTCGTTATAAAAAAACCCCGCAATTGCGGGGTTTTTAGGATTATAAGAATATTGAGTTTTTCAACTAGTTTTTGCTTGCTGTCCATTCACCACCATTGATAACTACTTTCATAAGTAAGTTATTTGGTCCACTTCCACTTTCACGAGCGTATGCTTCAGCATTTGTTTGTTCGAATGTATAAGATACTACACCCGTTTGAGAAATTGTAGTGGTAATTGGCATATATCCTGGTTCCCAAAGTGATGCGTATTGATTTGTCCAAAGATCTGACCAGAAATAGTATGTACCATCTTCCAATGCGTTGATGTCAAAATCTTCTGGACAATCGCTTGAAGCTGCATCGTAATTTCCAATGTCGTCTGCCCAGCTAAATTCAGGAGATTGAGTAACATATACGTCTATATCTACATATGTACATGCTGAATAAGGATCACCATCAAAAATTAAATCTGTATCCCAATCAAATACTGCAGTGATTTGATCAGAAGTATAGTTTTCAATTGTTGCTTCAAATGTTGGATATTCTGTATCGGGATTTACCAAATACTTAGTTCCTAAGCCAGTACCACTGTTAGCTTTTAGCTTAATTGTCTCCGTTTCTTCGGGAGTCGTATCGGCTAATACAGTTAATGTAAGTGTTCCTGTTGTATCATAGGCATTTATCAATGCTTTAGTAACTATGAAATCTTCATCGATAGTTGCTGTACCTCCAGCATCTTCAAAGTTAAATTCTACAGTTCTGTCTGTTGCTTTATCTAAAGTTACAGTCCATGTATACACTGTTTCTAAACCTTCATTGGCCACTAATTCACCGCCGTTAAAAGTAAATGTTGGTGTTGGGTATCTATCAGTACTACCGATGGCACTTGAATCTTGTTCTGGAGACTCGGCATCACAGCCTATTAATAATCCCGCAACCAAAACTGAAGTTATTATATATTTTAATTTTTTCATCTTTTTTCTTTTTTAGTTAATTTTATTCATTTCTTGATAAAACTCTCTTGAACCTGATCCTGCAGTAAAGTAACCAAATGACATATATAGTGTTACATCATCGCCGTTTATAGAAACATAATTTGAACTACTACATCCAACATTTGATAAATCTGAAGCGTTTAGTTCACAAGTAATTAAAGGCTGACCATTTAACATTTGTGGATCTCCATCTGGAGTTGTCGCAGGATATGTAATCGCTGCACCATCAACGACATTTCCAAACTCATCAGTTTCTACTTCAAAATACCATTCATTACCGTCAAATAATCCACAGTATTCTAGAACTCTGTAAACTCCGTTACAGATGTAGATCATTTCAGTTTCTTCTGGCCATGAAGAAGCAGTTGCATTGTTTGAACCAATTCTCCAATATGCAGCATCAGATGTACTGTATTTTCCTGTGATAGGCGAGTAGCATAAGTATTCGATAGTGATATCGATACTGCTAGTTCTTCCGTTAGGCTTTACAGTGTCGTTTGAAATTTCAATTATGTTTAATTTCAACTTTGGATTTACATCTAAAGGAGGTGCTATACCATCTGTAATTACTGTTAGTGGTAGATTGTCAATATAGTTTCCTGATGAACTTAGTGTAAGAGAAAAACTGTCTAGTCTGTAGTGTACACCTTCTATAGCAGTTGAGCTAGGATCGATTTCTACAGTGACGTTAAAATCTTCACTAAATTCTGATGCTGTAGGTCCCGATAAATTTACAGTCATTAAAAACTCTTTGTCAGAACCATCAGCTACTACCGAAGCATTAATTGAAGATCTCACAAACCCAACTAGGTTAGGTCCTTCTCCATTTAATTCATATGTCGTATCATCTTCTACGCAAGACATTACAAGTGTCGCACCAAGAAAAAGATATAATAGTTTTTTAATATTTTTCATTTTTTTTGATATTTAGAATTAGTTTGCCCAAAATATTTTAGATGAGAATACATCTTGTTGGGTTGGTAAATTATTAGAGTTTGCTGTTAGCTCACTAGAAGGATATGCCAATCTAACTGGTCGGTTTGGTTTTGTAGATAATAATGACATAGGCACATCAGATGGATACCCAGTTCGGTTAAAATCAAACCAACTTTGTAACGCATTGATTCCCATAACACCTAACCATTTTTGAACGATAATTGCTTCAAGCTTGTTTGTAGATGCAGCCCAACCAACGGTTGGAATGTTTTGCGCATAATAGTTGCTAGCTCCTGAAGCTCCTAAGTAATCAAAAGAAGCAGTAATACCCGACTCATACATTGTTTGTGCATCATTAGCAATAAAACCTTTTAAAGCAGCTTCAGCTAAATTGAAATACGCTTCTGCAGCCGTATAAATTACAGCATCTTGATTTGGACCTTTTAATATACCAGGGCCAATGTTTGACACTAAGTCTGGAACATATTGATCTACTACAGGGCTGTCATACTCTTGTAGACCTTGAACTACACCCAAATGACCTGTACCAGGCTTTTCAAATAATAAGTCTAGTCTTCCGTCATTAGTACTTGTTAGTCTGTCTAAAACGTATGGCGTTGCACAAGTGGCGTTGTTAGTTAATGTTTTAGTTCCTGAAACATCTTCTCCAAAACCATTCCATTTAGGATTTTGTTGAGATTCTGTTTGGCTATATCCAATATTGATTGTTACATCATCAGTCATATAACCAGAACCTTCCGCGTTTATAGCATTGAACTGTTCTTGGATATAAGTAGATTTTCCAGCAAGATCAGATTGACGTACAAGAATTCTTAACTTAAGAGAATTTGCAAATTGCTTCCACTTAGTCATGTCACCATTAAATACACCGTCATCGTCACCAGGAACTAATGCTCCAGTCACATCAGCTGTTGCTGTGATCAAGCTGATAGCATCAGTTAATTGATTAACTAGACTGTCGTATATTGTTTCTGCATCATCATACTTAGGAGTTGGATTTCCACCTCTTTGTAATGCTTCCGAGTAAGGTACATCACCATATGTATCTACAAGGATTTGAAAATGCATAGCTTGCATGATTTTTGAAATTGCTTGGTAATTACCATATTGCGCTCCTTCAAGTACCTCTAGGCCTTTGTATTGTTTCAATATAGTACCGTAAGTCGTATCAAAAATTCTTTGATAAAACGACGGAGTAACTAAGTATAAGAATTCATCGTTATACCAAGAGAATCCGTCCGATTGGCTCCAAGCGCCCATGAACATGTTCCCTAAGTGGTTTTGACCTCTGTCTCTTTCTTCGAGACCAGCTGTATAGTTGAGTGCTACTGGTAAGATCAAGTCAGGACTTACCGATATTGGGTTATTTGGATCTACATTTACATCCAGATAACTATCACTACATGATCCTAATACTAGGAGCACAAGTAGTGTTTTCATTGTTGTTAAAATATTTTTCATAATGTTTCTTTTTTTTGGTTAAAACTCGATATTAACACTAAATCCGTAAGATCTTGTAGGAGGTGACTGGAAGTATCCACCAATACCAATAGCATTACTATTTGAATTGTTAAATTCTGGATCAGAGAAGTGATTTTCTGCTGGTAACCATGTGAATAAGTTTCTTCCAATAAAACCAATATTTACAGAACTAACAGGTGTTTTTTTCAACACATCTGCAGGAATTGTGTAATTAAGAGCAACTTCTCTAATTTTAAAAGCTGTAGCATCTTTCACGTAGTTTTCTTTAATTTCATTGTACGTGTTTGTCCAGTAATCTTGTTTACCATCTGTAATTGGAATGTTTGTGTTTGGTACAAATACACCAGGGCTAGTCTCAACTACTGAGTTAGGGAATACGAAATCTTGTCTGTTAGCAGAAACTGATTCTAATGATCTTCCTGTGAATTCCATTGCATCTGATCCTTGCTCATAGTACACATGACCTGTTCTGTAGTCCATTGTAGCTGAAAGGCTGAAGTTTTTGTAGTTTACAGTAGAGGTTAAACCTAAAATGTAATCAGGGGTAGTTTTTCCCATATTTTTCAACTCTCCAACTTGTGGATTTCCACTAGCAGCATCAATTATAACACGGCCTTGTGGATCTCTTTGGTATGAAGTTGCTTTCATTTGTGGGAAATCTTCTCCAACGATTGCAAAAATTCCAACTTCTCCATCAGAAGTAATTGTAATTTCATTTACACCTTCAGAAATAGATTTCACTTTCTGCTCATTTGCAGTATAGTTCACATTTACATCCCAAGAAAAATCAGTTGCTTTAAGTATCGTTCCTCCGATAGTTAATTCATAACCTTTTCCTTCAACTTCACCAATGTTAGTTAAAAAAGAACTAGCTCCAGAAGATAATGAAGGTGTTGTAAATGTAATTAAGTCTGTAGAATTTGTGAGGTAATAAGCTGCATCAATTGTTAATCTATTATTAAAGAATGCTGCATTTACACCAAATTCAGTAGTATTAATTTTCTCTTTAGTTAAACTGCTATCTACAGCTGTACCTGTTTGGAAAAATCCATTTAGATTTCCAAAAGGAAATCCTGTTGATTGTCCAAAAGTCTCATTATTTAAATAAGGCCCTAAATCGTTGTATACTGTAGAATTACTCAATGTTGTCTTTAAGTAAGATAATGCACCATTTGTAATAGATGGTATGGCATCAGTAGCAACAAAAGAAAGACCTGCATATGGGTAAAAATAACTATTATCTCCTGAAGGAAGTGTAGATGTGAAATCATATCTACCTGCTAAATTCAAGAATAAGTAATCTTTATAACCAAATGTAAAATCGCTGAATACACCATATGATTTTTTGACTGATTCATCAACGCTAACAACAGGTTGTCCCGTTCCGTTCGAAACATCATAAAACCCAGGGATGCTTATGTTTGTTACTGCAATAGTACTACTTCTAGATTTTTGTGTTTTGTTCGTTGCACCTAAAAGCGCAATAACATCTATGTCTTTGGTAATATCAAACTTAGTACTTAAAATAGCATCTGTTGTGTAGGTAATGAAAGAACTCTCATAATCCGTTACAAATGATGATACCGCAGAGTGTGCAGGTTGTAGATCTTCATTGTAAGTTTGTGCAGCTCTCCAATTTTTTCCACCACCATTTCCAGTATTGACACCTAATCTAGTTGTGAAATTTGTAGATTCTGAAATATCCCATGAAGCAGAGATGTTGGCAGTCAATCTTGAACTGTTAGAGTTAACTCTGTTTGTTCCAATAGCCCAATATGGATTTTGGTAATATGCATTATAATAATTGTCAGCATAACCATATCCTTCTGGGTTGCTCCAATCGCTGTATTGCGATAAAGGAATATTAGCAGGAGTATTTAATACAAACCAATATAAGGTTCTGTCTTGATCTCCAATAGTACTTCCTACAACACTTTGCTTATCTCTTATGTAGTTAGATGCTAACTTTAAAGTTAGGTTTCCAAGCTTCTTAGAAGCATTAACTCTAAAGGTATTTCTGTCGTATGTATCATTAGGTACAATTCCTGATGTTGTTTGATTACCAACAGACATATAAAATGAACTTCCTTCAGAACTACCTGAAGCATACAAAGTATTTTGTAGTGTATTTCCAGTGTTGTAAAAGTCTAACAAGTTGTTTTCAACAGGTGCGTACGGTACCATTTGTGTTTGAAGCGGATAGTTTTCAGGAAAAGTTGGTCCAATTTGTCTAAGAGTACCGTCAAAACGAGGTCCCCAGTTTGTATTTTCTACTGGATCATAAACACCTTGCCACCCTGTTCCATATTCTGATTGAAACTTAGGCAAATACGCCACAGATTCCATTGTGTTAGCTGTTGTGATTCCTATTTTAAATGCTCCTCCGTCTTCACCACTTTTGGTTTCGACGAGTATTGCCCCGTTACTAGCTGCAGAACCATAGAGTGCTGCTGCTGTAGCGCCTTTAAGGACGTTTATGCTTTCAATGTCATTTGGATTCAATGCATCAAATGCCCCTTGAGAAGCTACCGATCCGTCTATCACAATCAACGCACTGTTGTTCTGACTTATAGATCTAAGACCTCTTAAAAGAATTTGTGTTGTTGGGTTTACTCCATTACTTTGTACATTAATCTGCATACCAGCAACTTTACCAGCAAGTGCACTTGCAGCTCTTGTTGGAGCAACTTTCATAAGTTCTTTGCTTCCTACAGCCTCCGCTTGGTAAGTTAATGTTTTCTTCTGTCTCTGTATACCATATGCTGTCACAACGACCTCTTCTAGAGTATTGTCGGCTAATAATGTTACATTTATAGTTGAAGATTCGCCAACCGTCACATCCTGAGTAGTATAGCCTACATAGCTAAAACTAAGGACATCACCTTGGTTAGCTTTAATGGAATAATTTCCATCGAAATCTGAGGATGTTCCAGTAGAAGTGCCTGCAATTGCAATGGTAGCTCCTATAAGTGGCATCCCACTATCATCTGTAACATTACCAGTTACGGTAAGCTGTTGTGCAAATGAAAGTTGCACAGTAAACGCCAAAAATAGCGTTAGAATGATTCTTAACTTTGTTTTCATTTTTGTTATTTATTTAAATTAGTCTTAACAAATGTGATAAATAAAAATTAGATAAACAACTTTTTGTCTAAATATGTTATTAATATATTAAACATTATGAAGTAAATACTTTAATATTTATGATTTATGTTTAACAATTGTTAATTTATTTTAAACTACATGTATGTACAGTTTATGCCTAACAATCCTGTGCTAGCGTTATAAATCAAAAAACCACCCATTTGGGTGGTTTAGAGTGTTTGTTTGAAACAGGGTTGGTTTTTCGATAAGAATGCGTTTTAGACAGTTAAAGTATATTGAAGGTCAATTGAGGAGAAATTATAAATAAACTTTGATTGTTGGGTTTTATTTTTTTAGGATCGGAGTTATTAACTCATATTTCATATGTGATAATTAAATGTAGATATTAATTGCTTTTACTATTTCTTAGGCTCTTATTTTTTGAAATTTAGGATTTAGGCGTTTGTGATTCTGTAGGTTTTAACAAAAAAGAGGTCATCTACAGATGACCTCTTTGAGTACTTATAAAAAGAGTTGGATTTAATTAATTGGAAAAGCCCATAAGTCGACATCTAATAAGTGACCTCCTTGAGCAGATACCTCATCCAAGGTGTTATCGAGCTGTAGCGTTACGTTTACAGTATTGGAAGCGCCAACGCTAATGTTTTGACCTTGATAGCCTACATAACTAAAAATTAACACATTACCAGTGTTGGCATTAATTTTGTAGTTCCCATCAAAATCAGTTGTGGTACCTGTGGAACTTCCTGAGATGACAACGGTGGCACCTAAAAGAGGTAAGCCGTTTTCATCGGAAACCGTTCCTGAAATTGTTCTCTGTTGTGCAAAGGTTAGTTGCACAACGAACGCCATAAATAGCGTTAAAATCATTGTAAATTTGGTTTTCATTCTTTCAATTATTTTGAATTAGTCTATCCAAAAGTATTAATAATAAGTTAATAAAAAAATAAAACCCCTTATAATTTAACATTTCTTTAACACTTTGTTTTCATCCAAGAAGTTCTGATGAATCATAAACATGAAAGTTGTTGTTAACATAAGTTGGTTTTATTGCGCTGTTGCCTAAAAACTCACAAAAAAGAAGTTTCAGAAATTGCTTTAGAAAGTAGTTCTTAGGCTTAGGTGAATTTTAGAGTCTGAGAATTTGAAGGTTTGATTCTCTACTTGTCCATTTGCTAAATTGAATTTTAACAGTCCGGCATCTGTAAGGAGTCCAAATCCAAATCCAAATCCATAGAGCTTTTGATCAAATCCTAATGGACTTTCAAAATATCCTGCATCTATAATAGTGTGGATGTAGAGTGAAGGACTTAGTTGGTAGCGGTATTCAGAAGCCAAAACGCCTAGTCTTGATGCATCAATACTATTTTCTTCAAATCCTCTTATGGAGTTAATGCCTCCAAATCGGATGAGTTCATTAAATAAATAGATTTCCGAATCAATTCCTTGTACTTGTAATTGCACGTAAATACTGTTTTTAGGGTTCAAGTTAAAAACCTTGGATGTTTTTAATAAATAGTGCAATTGGTTCGTTGTTTCGTTCATGGATGTTCGTTTGGATTTTGATAAACGAAATTCTATGGCGCTGCTTACAGGCACTAGTAAGTTTTGGATTGTACGTTGTTGGTAGGTGTATTTTAGCTCATAAGCATTGGTTTTATAATCGCTGACGTTTTTGGTCGTTTCTGGCAATAAAGCATTCGACTGGATAGAACGAATTCCTAAAAAAACTTTTTGCTTTGGATTGATCTGATAAAACACACTTGCAGCTTGTTCGGCGGTCGTGAACGTGCTATCTTTTTTGAAAATATTCAATTCGAGTTCACTCCCAATAGGAGTTTTAAACAAGTAGGGAAGGGTGAGTTGTGTTTCAAATGTTTTAAGATCATTTTCATCACTTCTATAATTAACGCGAAACGATTCGCCAAAATTCAAATTATTAACCAAATTTAGGTTGAGGTAGCCATTGAGTTCCAAAGCTCCTGAAGTATCATCCGAACCAAAGCCTAAAAATCCATCAAAACGATTGCTTTTTATTTTTTCTAAATTTAAATAGACACGGGTGGTGTCTTGAGTAAACAACACTTCAGCAGGTCGAATTTGTTTGGCAAATAGGAGTTGGTCTATAGCTTCGGTTTTTGATTGAATTGCCTTGAGGTCAAAAGGTGTATTTGTTTTTATTCCGAGATAATGCTTAATGAACGCACGCGGAAACTTTTCATAACCTTTAAGTTCAACCGATTGAAGTTGTCGTGCTTGCTTAGTTTCTACGACTAAATCTGCTCTAAGTGTGGATTTTCCAATAGGTGCGATTCGTTTTAATGAAATGGATGCAAAAGGATAACTTTTAGCGGTTAAAAATTCAGTGAGTGAATTCAGTAAGGGTTCTAGTGCATTGATTTCAGTCGAATAATAAGGGATACCTTCAAGATCAATAACACCTTCCAATTCTAAAAGCTCAAATACGGGTTTACTTGCATAGAGTTGTATAGACTCATATTTTGGACCCAATGAGAGCTTAGCAATATGTAAAGGGGGCGTTTGAGAAATTTCAAGAATTTGCGCCTCAATAAAACCGCGTAAGTAGAGTTGATCTTTAAAAAGAGAAACTTCTGTTTGTAAATCGTTGAAGTTATCAAAGACCTTTAAATAGCCTATGGAGTTGATTAAATCTGTTTCAATGGAGTCTTTGCTAATTATTTTCAATTGGAGCTCTTGTGCAGTGCTCAAACCAAAAACTCCGAATACACATAAAACCCTAAAAAATAAGTTCAATTGATGCGCCACATTTATGATTTCCATGTAAATCTAACGTAAAAAGGGTTCTAATTATTTAAACGAATGAAAAAAACGTAAATATTTTAAAATTATAGGGTTATGATTTGAATAATTCATTTTAATGTTTACCTTTGCAGCCCTCTAAGAAGAGGATTTAAAAAAAACAGTATATAGAATATGCCAACAATTTCACAATTAGTAAGAAAAGGAAGAGCCAAAATAACTAAGAAGAGTAAATCGGCTGCTTTAAATTCTTGTCCTCAGCGACGTGGTGTGTGTACGCGTGTTTACACGACGACTCCAAAAAAACCAAACTCAGCAATGCGTAAAGTTGCAAGAGTTCGGTTGACAAATGGAAACGAAGTCAACGCATACATCGGTGGTGAAGGACATAATTTACAAGAGCACTCGATAGTATTAGTTAGAGGTGGAAGGGTAAAAGATTTACCAGGAGTTAGATACCACATTGTTCGTGGGGCTTTAGACACCGCAGGTGTTTCAGGTCGTACACAACGTAGATCTAAATATGGTGCTAAACGCCCTAAAAAATAATTATTTTTAATTAAGAAGACATGAGAAAAAAACAGGCGAAAAAAAGACCGCTGTTGCCAGATCCTAAATTTAACGATCAGTTGGTAACACGTTTCGTTAACATGATGATGTGGGATGGTAAAAAGTCAACCGCATTTAAAATTTTTTATGATGCGATTGAAATCGTTGATGAAAAGAAAACAGACGAAGAAAAAACAGCTTTAGAAATCTGGAAAGATGCTCTATCTAATGTGATGCCACACGTAGAAGTACGTAGCCGTCGTGTTGGAGGTGCAACCTTCCAAATTCCAATGCAAATACGACCAGATCGCAAGATATCAACTGCGATGAAATGGTTGATTAGTTTTTCAAGAAAACGTAATGAAAAATCTATGGCTTTAAAGCTAGCCTCTGAAATTTTAGCTGCCGCTAAAGAAGAAGGTGCTGCTGTTAAAAAACGTACAGACACACACAAGATGGCTGAAGCGAATAAAGCATTCTCACACTTTAGATTTTAATTAGAAATGGCAAGAGATTTAAGATTTACAAGAAATATTGGTATTGCAGCTCATATTGATGCTGGAAAAACCACGACTACCGAACGTGTTCTTTATTACACAGGTGTTTCACACAAAATTGGAGAAGTGCACGACGGTGCTGCAACAATGGACTGGATGGAGCAAGAGCAAGAACGTGGTATTACTATCACATCTGCAGCGACAACCTGTGAATGGAAATTCCCAATCGAAAATGGGGAGCCTACTCCAGAAACCAAAGCATATCACTTTAATATAATTGACACTCCTGGCCACGTAGATTTTACTGTTGAGGTAAATAGATCGCTAAGGGTTCTTGATGGTTTGGTATTTTTATTTAGTGCAGTAGATGGTGTAGAACCACAATCTGAAACTAACTGGAGATTAGCAGACAACTATAAAGTGCCTAGAATTGGTTTTGTTAATAAAATGGACCGTCAAGGGTCAGACTTTTTAGGAGTTTGCCAGCAAGTAAAAGACATGTTAAAATCAAATGCGGTACCAATCGTTCTTAATATTGGTGACGAAGAAGATTTTAAAGGTGTGATTGACCTAGTAAAAAACCGTGCTATCGTATGGCATGACAAAACTCAAGGAGCAACTTTCGATGTGATCGAAATCCCTGAGGATATGAAAGAAGAAGCTCGTAAATACCGTGCACTCTTAATAGAAGAAGTAGCAAGTTATGACGAGGATCTTTTAGAAAAATTTATGGAAGATGAAAATTCTATTACAGAAGAAGAAGTGCACAAAGCATTGAGAGCTGCTGTAATGGATATGGCCATTATTCCTATGATATGTGGATCTGCATTCAAAAATAAAGGCGTTCAGTTTCTCTTAGATGCGGTATGTCGTTATTTACCTGCACCTACTGACAAAGAAGGAATTGTTGGTGTGAATCCAAATACGGAATTAGAAGAAATCCGTAAGCCAGACGTAAAACAGCCGTTTGCGGCACTTGCATTTAAAATTGCCACCGATCCTTTTGTAGGACGTTTAGCATTTTTTAGAGCATACTCTGGTCGTTTAGATGCGGGTTCTTACGTACTAAACAATCGTTCTGGGAAAAAAGAACGTATTTCACGTATCTACCAAATGCATGCAAACAAGCAAAATGCAATCGACTTTATAGAAGCTGGAGATATTGGGGCTGCTGTTGGATTTAAATCCATTAAAACAGGCGATACATTATCAGATGAAAAGCACCCTATCGTTTTGGAGTCTATGAACTTTCCTGATCCCGTAATTGGGATCGCAGTGGAGCCTAAGACCAAAGCAGATGTCGATAAATTAGGTATTGGCCTTGCTAAATTGGCTGAAGAAGATCCAACCTTTACTGTGCGTTCTGACGAAGCTTCAGGGCAAACAA